>Ga0272445_1000037_pt1 | contig 126489 bp, 126 predicted proteins | sample YNPCB0031_FD_194404 | JGI IMG/M metagenome (GOLD analysis project Ga0272445, IMG submission 194404) | Hot spring sediment microbial communities from Yellowstone National Park, WY, United States - YNP-CB-003-1 | ecosystem: Environmental > Aquatic > Thermal springs > Hot (42-90C) > Sediment...
GCAGTTACAATGAGGCACTTTGGCAGGCTTGCTTTTTCCGCTACAAGCGAATGATACCTAGCGGCTTGTAGAGGGTTTTCAACATCTTTAAAGATTCCTTTGCCGTCATGTCGTATGAGGCTTGTTTTCCCATGCATGATCCTGCTAGCCCTGACTATTCTACCTCCGAAAACCCATACGATTCCCTGGTGGCCTAAGCAAACCCCTAGTGTTGGAATCTTTGGGCTTAAATGCTTAATGATCTGTGGGCAAACTCCGAAATATCTAGGTTGAGAGGGGTCGCCAGGCCCAGGTGAAATAATGATTCTGTCGGGGTTAAGCCTAACAGCCCTTCTAAGCGTAATCTTGTTGTTTCTGTAAACTAACGGTTCAGCTCCAAGCTCTCCAACGTATTGGGCTAGGTTATAAACGAAGGAGTCATAATTGTCTATTATGAGAACTTTCAAGGCTCACCCTCCGAGGCTCTTTGAAGCGCTTCGAGAAGAGCTGAAGCCTTATGCTCTGTTTCAAGCCATTCTCTTTCAGGAACCGAATCCGCGACGATACCAGCTCCAACCTGAATGTAAGCTCTCCTCCCCGAAGCTATAAGCGTCCTGATTGTTATGGCGAAGTCAGCGTTGCCGTTGAACGAGAAATAGCCTACAGCGCCAGCATAAGGCCCCCTCCGAACAGGCTCAGGCTCCTCGATGATTTCCATAGCTCTAACCTTAGGGGCTCCCGTAACTGTTCCTGCTGGAAAAACGGCTCTTAAAGCATCGTAGCAACTTAAATTCCTCCTTAGCCTGCCCACAACCCTTGAAACCATGTGCTGGACGTGACTATACCTGTAGATTTTCATGAATTCCGGAACATACACTGAGCCATACTCACATACTCTTCCAACGTCGTTTCTAGCCAGATCGACGAGCATGGCATGTTCAGCCCGTTCTTTAGGATCCCTCAAAAGCTCTTCGGTTAAAGCCAAGTCCGCTACAGGATCTTCGAGAGCCCTAGGTCTCATCCCAGCTATTGGAAAAGTTTCAACAGCCTCATTCTCCACTCTCACAAGCATCTCAGGACTTGATCCAACGATCTGGCGTTCTCCCATCTTCAGAAAATACATGTAGGGCGAAGGATTGATCCCTCTTAAAGCCATGTAGAAAGACGTTAAGCTTCCGTCAAAGTTGAATTCGAACCGCCTTGAAAGCACAACTTGGAAAACATCCCCTGAAGCAATATACTCCTTAGATTTAGCGACAATCTCCTCAAACTGCTCCTTTCCGATGTTCACTCTTAAACTCGAGAAGCTTAAGGGCTCATGCCAATACTGGAAAGCGGCTTTTAAAACCCTAGATAAGCAAGCTTTTTTTTGCATTAGTCTTCTGCATGCTTTGGTACGAAGTACAAGTTGAGAGATTCTTCCAGTATGTCGATGGTCTTCGTTCCCTCCTGCTCAATATCAGCCATAAGATCTTTCACGTAGTATCTTGTTTCAACTGTTAATAGCATGAAGGTTTAAATAGCCTGGAATGAATCAATGATAATAGCGTAAAGCTGATGTAAAGATTTTAAAGAGAGAAGTTATCAAAGTCTTAAGTTTACAAAATTGAATATTTATCTTGATTTTTGTCTGGTAACCTATCGTTATAGTAAAAGCAAAGATAACCCATAGATTATTGAGAATGTGTTGATACTAGTTGTCCAGATGATATTTTCCTGGAGTAATTGAAAAGACTTACAGCAAATCTTGTAAACTCTACTTGAAGATTATCAAATGAGTTTAAGTAACGATCTGCAGTATATTTCAAAAAACATAAATATATTCTAAGCTTCTCCAACAACTTTGAATATTTTCGAATATCATAAGATAAGTTTTCCAAAAAATTGAGCCTGAATTAAAACAACATAATATAAATCGAGAAATGCACCAAACTATGCTAAGAATCCATGGGTTTAAATTGCTGGAATAAATGTTATCTATACACAAGAAAATGGATGATGTAAAAAAGTCAAAATATATAGACCAATGAGCAGATAACATAAAAGACTCACTGAAAATAGATATCAAACTGCATACTATATTCAAGATAAAAAGATTGAAAGAACAATCTAGATTCGATTAAAAATATAGTTGTGTACGCTCCGTCTCATATCTCTCGGTCAGGATTTATAGCTAGCATCCTAGGGGTAGACATCATAGTATATTTTAGAGTAGTTTCCCGTATGCTCTACGCTATCAAGCTTGATAACCCCTATCTCGGATAATCTACGTACATGTGTACCGGTGCATGGGATGCCGTTACACCCATCTATAACTACAACCCTATACCTATCCAGACCTTTCGGTATTCTGTAGAGGTTCGGAGCATCCGGGTATAACCGTTGGAGCTCCTCGAAGTCGAGGTATAACGCGTATACATCTCTATCGGCTTCGATCATCCTATTAGCTTCCAGCTCTATATCTCTAAGCTTATCTGCAGGTATGTATGTATCGTACGTCGTGTAGCTTCGATCACCTATCCATACATCTACCGTACGGACTGCTTTACAGAGGATCTTCGAGATACAGTAGTCTAGTAGATGCCCGGCTGTATGTCTACGCATGATTCTATACCGTCTAGGCCAATCTATCCATCCACGAACAACCTCCCCAATCCTAGGTGCCTCGCCCTCTATCACTAGGCCTATGTGAACTATCACTCTGCTACTAGCGAAAACTTTATCGATGTGGATCTTACCGTTTGCAGATTCTATAAATCCCTCATCGCTCGGCTGGCCCCCCATCTTAGGGTGGAATATAGTTTTATCGAGACAAATATACGATCTACGTTTCTCTCTAAAGCTTCTCAGAACGGTAGCTTCAAACCTACTCATATAAGGATCATCCAGGAAGATTAAACCGGTAGGATTTAAGCCTGAGGCGAATCTAGCTATATCCAAACCTAGTGCACCATCCATAATAATATCCTTCCGAATCTGGATGCGGCTATCGCATCATAGCTCTTTCAACATCTACATGGAAATAGGTCTCTCCAAAGTTTCGATTAGCTTATCCAAGGTGATCGACACCTGGTTTCTAGCCTTCATATCTCTCAAAACTATTAACCCATCTTTATACTCCTCCCCTACTATCGCTACATACCTAAACCTCATCTTATCCGCGTACGATAGCGAATCCTTCAACTTACGCATATTTACCTCCGTTACGGCGGGTACGCCTTTCGATCTAATCTGATGCGATACAGTTAAAGCATCGACGCTATACCGATCAGAAGCCGGTACTACTAGGAGTAGTCTCTCATGATCGATCTCAGGTAGTATCCCCAGCTTCTCCATGACGGATACTATCCTATCGATCCCAGGTGAGAATCCTACAGCGGGTGTAGGTTCCCCACCGTAGAATTCGATAAGCCTATCATAGCGTCCACCTCCTGCTAAAGCTATATCAACCCCTTCTGCGAATACCTCGAATATCATCCCCGTATAATATTCGAGGCCTCTACCGAATCCTAGATCTACCAATATCTTAGCATCGCCGTTCAGCTTCAACATAAGATTCAATATAGATTCCAGCCTCTCCAAGGATTGTAAAGCTTCGCTGTAATCCTTCAATACGATCCTAGCTTTATCTATAACGGAGCGTATATCGAACCCTCTAAGCTTTATGATCTCTGAAACCGTATCTACGAGCGTATCGGGTGCCTTGAGATCTACGAGGAACTCTACCAGCTCATCGTACCGTCTTTTATCGGCTAGGAATAGGATATGGTTCTGTACACTTTCTCCGAACCCATAGTACGATAACAAGGATCTAAGTATACCTACATGGTTCATCTTCATGTAGAAGCTGGGTATACCGAGCATACGGAATAAGTGCACGGCTATGCTAAGTATCTCTACATCCGCCTCGACCGTCGGAGAGCCTATAAGCTCGAATCCTCCTTGGTAGAAGCGTCTATACCTACCGAATTGAGGTTCATCGTATCTATAGAAGTCCCATATGTATCCGAGCCTTATCGGTTTAGGATGGGCTTTAAACCTGGATATCACCAGCCTCGCTATCGGGGAGGTTCCCTCAGGTCTAAGAGCATACCTCCTACCTTTAAGATCCTCAACTATATACATCGTGCGTCTAGTCTCCTCCCCAACCTTAGCGGCTAGCAGCTCATAGCTTTCAAGGGTTGGTGTTTCAACCTCATCGTACCCGTAGAGTTTAAACAGCCTCCTTATACAATCCTCGACGTAACGCCTCTTAGCTAGATCTTCAGGTAAAAGGTCTCTCATACCCCTCGGAGGGTTGATCCTCATAGCTCCTCTTCAACCTCCTTATCAGCCTTAAACCTTGAAGGTATAAGGTTTAAACTATAGTATACGATATCCCCCCTCCTATCTATTATAGCTAGTATAAGATCTTTACCAAGCCTTTTAGATTTGGAAGCTATATCCTCGAGCTCACTAAGCCTATAACTTCTACCCTCCGGTAGCATGAATATAAGGTATTTAGCAGCCTCCTTACCGTATCCCCCCTTCCTGTAAACCCTGAAATCGCATCCGAAGCCAACCCCCTCCTTAACGACGTATCCCCTACTCCTAAGATCCCTATACACCAAATACTTAATCCAGACATCCGGATCATATGGTAGAAGCTTCGAGAGAAGCTGATCTACTGTTAAAGTGGAGCCATCTTCATCGCACACCTCGATTTTCCCCTCGGAAACTAGATACAGAGCCTCCACGGATGATAGTATAAGTCGGCTATCCTCGAGTCTGCCATACCCTCTATCTACAAGGAAGCTTACAAACTCCTGGTTATCCTCGATTACTGCCTCTAAGCCCTTCAACCTAGCCTTAACCATAATATCTGTTCCCCATTCAAAACTGTTAAGAATAATTATCCTCAAGGTTGTATATTAGATCTCCTATGACAGCTATAAAGACACTCATACTGAAGGATGGCTTCCTCTACATACTGGATCAAAGCCTCCTACCCCATAGGGTAGAGTATATCGAGTGTAGGTCGGCTGAAGATGTGGAGGAGTGTATAAGGGAGATGAAGATCCGTGGTGCTCCGGCTATAGGTGTTGCCGCAGCTTACGGTTTAGCTCTATCGATCGCTAGATGTCGAGCTGAAGATCTAGAGGGGATTAGGTGCGAGCTTGAGAGAGCCTACAAGCTTCTACGGGGTGCTAGGCCTACTGCATACAATCTATTCTGGGCTCTGGATAGGGTTAGGAGGCGTGCCCTTGAAGCTAGAAGCGTAGATGAGGCTAGGAAGCTAGCTTTAGATGAAGCTAGAAGGATAGAGGAGGAGGATGTCGAAGCTAATATGCGTATAGGATTCTATGGTAGAGGGCTCATCGAGGATGGGGATCGAATACTAACGCATTGTAATGCGGGTGCCTTAGCTACGGCTGGTTGGGGTACGGCGTTAGGTGTGATAAGAAGCGCTGTAGCAGCCGGTAAGAGGGTTAGGGTATACGCTACGGAGACTAGACCTAAACTACAGGGAGCTAGGCTTACAGCCTTCGAACTTGTAAGCGAAGGTATACCTGTAACCCTCATCACGGATGGTATGGTCGGCTTCGTCATGTCTAAAGGCTATATCGATAAGGTTATAGTGGGTGCTGATAGAATAGCTCTGAACGGGGATACTGCGAATAAGATCGGGACATATACCATAGCCGTGCTAGCTAGAAGGCATGGTATACCCTTCTATGTAGCGGCACCTACATCCACCATAGATCCGAATATTAGAAGTGGGGATGAAATACCGATAGAGTATAGGAGCCAGGATGAAGTCCTAGAGATCGGCGGGGTAAGGATAGCCCCAGATGGCGTTGAAGCGTTGAACCCCGCTTTCGATGTCACCCCTAACGAACTTATAACGGCTATAATAACCGAGAAGGGCTTGATAACGCAGCCGTATATCGAAAATATACCTAGGATCCTAGATCTCTGAGCTTATGGATGGGTAGGCGTCTACCCCTCATCGCTTTAAGAATTCTCCTAGCATCCTCATACCTCTTCAACAGCTCCTTCACATCGCTCTCCCTTACACCAGCCCCCCTAGCGATCCGTCTAATCCTAGATGTGTTTATTATCTTAGGATCCTCCATCTCCTCCCTCCTCATCGATTGAAGTATAGCCCTCCACTTATCTAGATTCCTCTCCATCTCCTCCAACTCCTCATCCGGGATGCGATACGCCAGCCCAGGTATAAGAGATAGAAGCTTACTAAGCGGCCCAAGCTTTCGAGAAGCTTCGAGCTGCTCATAGAAATCTTTCAAGGTGAATTTTCCGTAGAGCATCACCGAAGCCCTACGTCTAGATACCTCCAACTCGGCTTCTCTAGCCTTCTCTATCAATCCTCTAATATCCCCGAGTCCGAGGAGTCTAGCGACGAATCTAGCTGGATCGAACCCTTCTAGATCCTCTATCTTCTCGCCTAAGCCTATGAAAGCTATCGGAGCGCCTGTCGCGGCTACAGCTGAAAGCGCTCCTCCACCCTTACTAGATCCATCGAGCTTGGTCACTATAACGAAGCCTACATCGCAAACCTTCTTGAAAGCTTCTGCTTGAACAGCCGCTTGCTGACCTATAGTGCCGTCTAGTACGAGACCTACGAAATCCGGCTTGATCCTCTCGTATAGAAGCCTAGCCTCCTCCATCAGCATACTCTCATCTTTATGCCTACCGGCGGTATCCACTATGACTAGATCTAGGTTCCTCTCTCTAAATTCACGTATGCCGTTCTCGACTATCTTTATAGGATCCTTCGAATCGATCTCCCCGTAGAAGGAGACGCCTACATCTCTAGCTAGCTGCATAAGCTGATGGTAGGCTCCAGGCCTATAGGTATCCGCGCATATGAGTCCTACCCTAAACCCCCTCTGCATGTAGAATCTAGCAAGCTTCGCCGCCGTAGTAGTCTTACCAGATCCCTGGATACCTACCAGCATTATCACGTTTAAACGGCCTGGTTTAGGCATCGGTATGAAGGGTTTCTCCCCGCCTAACAGCTTCACTACCTCTTCGTAGACTATCTTAATTATATGCTCCCTACGTGTGAAGCCTACGGGTAAATCTTCGTTTAAAGCTCTATGCTCAACCCTCTTAGCGAGATCTAATACCAGCTTCAAGTTGACATCAGCTTTTAGAAGGGCTCTAACCAGATCGTTGCACAGCTCTTTAACCGCCTCCCTATCTACGGATGGCTGCCCGGTGATCTTCCTCAAAGCTTCGAATAAGCTTCTCCCAAGATCTGCTATAGACATCGACCCGGTACCTAGCTAAAGATGATATGCATCCGAGGTAGATAAGAATTAACACCGTGGATGCTAGATATACGATCAGGGTTAGATCCCTGCATTATATGTAGAGTGTTAGCATCGATTCATATACTTGTATCGGCTTAACGTCTCGATAACGGTAAAACTATATTATAGCTCTTCCTAGTATAGATCATTGGGATGCTCCTAATTTCTGTGGATCTAGGTACCACCGGTGTGAGGGTTGAAGTCTATGGTGTCGATGGATCCGTTAAGGCTTACGGATCTGCGAAGATAAAAGTTCAGGATACAGCGGAATGGGTTAACGCTTTGAAGGAAGCTATGCCTAACGTTAAGGGATCCACGGAGGAGAAAGCTGTAGTCGTAGATAGCACCTCCGGTAGTTTCATCGTAGTAGACGGCTATGGACGACCTTTATCCCCTCCATCGATGTACTACGAGAAAGCTGTCGAAGAGTGTGAGGAAATTCGATCTAAGCCTTCCGCAATCGAGATGGAGCGGAGGGGTGTAGCTATCTCGGCTACCTCCCCTCTTCCGAGGATTATTAAGCTTATGAGGAGGGAACCGAGTATACTCCGTAGAGCTAGATGGATACTTCCACCTGCAACCTGGTTAACCTATAGGCTAATCATACCTGAAAACTCTACGTGGGAGGATCTGGAGATCGATCATACAAACGCTCTAAAATTCGGGGAGGATATAACCGTGGATCCCCCATGCTGGTTTAAACCTCTATTCGATGAAGCCGGGATTAATCTTGATCTAATGCCTAGGATAGTCGGATGCGGAGAGTATGCCGGTAGAGCTGAAAGTAGGCTTGCAGATGAGCTGGGCTTATACGGTGCAGAGGTGTACCATGGAATAACCGATGGGAATGCTTCAGCTCTAGCTTCCGGATGCATATCGCCAGGTGATTTCTCGATAGGCTGCGGATCCACGACTGTTCCGAAATACGTTACTAAGACCATGAAGATACATCCAGCTCTATACTATCATAAGCATCCGATAGAAGGCTATCTAGCCGGGGCGGCGCCTGTGACAGGCGGGTTCATAGACTGGTTCATAGAGAAGATTATGGGTTTGGATATAAGTGAGGCATACCGTCTAGCTGAGATATCTGAAGCTGGATCCGAATATCTCTTCTTCCCGCAAGGTGATAGAAGCCCGTTCGACGATCCTAAGCTAGCTGCATCCATACTAGGGTTATGGCCTGCATCTGAATCTAGGGAGGTCGTAGCCGGGAGGATCGTACGATCCATGCTTCTATCCGTAACCTTCCTCGAATACTTCTACATAAATCTCATGGAGATGCTTTTCGATTCATCGATAGGGGAGGTACGTATAACTGGTGGCGGTAGCAGGAGTAGATTCTGGAATACGATACGCGCGTCGGTATACGAGAGGAGGGTGAAGGTTATGGAGGAGAGGGTGTGTGTAGGCGCGTTGATACCTGTCGTAATCAAAACAGGATTATGCGAAACCCCTGAGGAGGCTATGAAGCATTTCCTCAGGGTAGTCGATATAGTCGATCCCAACCCGACGCTTACAGAGGTATACAGGAAGAGGAGGGATAGATTCTACGAGCTATGGGTTAAGCTTAAGGACCTATACGATTGCATCTAGCCGATCCTATGGATGGAAACCCTCCGTCTAGCCGTAGCTTCCATGAAGTATCTTATCCAGCCTAGCGTCTCCGCACCCCTACTAACGCTTAGCACGATGCTACGATCATCCACCCCTAGGCATCTCGCGTCGAAACCGATCCCCACTAGGAATTCATCTACGTCCGAGTAATCTACATCCGGTATCTTATTCGGGTCGCCGCAGGGTCCGTAGGAGCAGGCTATACAGGCTTCACTATGCGCATCCACGTTAGCGGAGCATGCCGAGGGATAGATCCTAGCGTCAAGCTCCCTAGCTATCCTCACTATCCTATTCTTCACATCGATACCTATAGTGGTTTGGGGATGTTTCCTAAGCCTAATACGATCAACATATACATTCACACCAGCTATCTTAAGCCTATCGACTATGCTGCTAGTCACCCTCAACGATCCTACGATAACCCCTCTAGCACCGCGATCCAAAGCCATGGATATTATTCTGTAAGCTTCCCTATCGGAAACCCCTGGGATAGCCGGTCTGAGGAAGAGGACTGTATGCAACCCCTCAGATGAGAGGTTACCTATAGATTCGAATCTTTGAAATGGAGGTGGAGCTACCGGTTCAAGCTGATTGGATCGCTCTATAGTTACTATAGTTACGAGAACGCTTAATCCCCGCTCAGTTCTCTTCAACTCTAGAGCTAGCTCCCTAGATACATACTCTTTAGTAGATATCTGGCATGATAGGCTTAGGAATCTTGTGATATAATCCAGATACTCCAGGGTCTTCTCTCTTATAGGTTTGAGAAGCGGCTCGGTTACCGAGCCGAACGCTGCGAGGGAGCCGTTAGGTCCAGGAGCTATGCATGGATTCGATGCTAACGCTAAAGCTAGCTTTAAACCTGTTAAATGATAGGGTTTGAAATTCTTAAACCCCATATCGGGTACATAGCAGTATACGCATCTATAGAGGCAGCCTGTAGCCGGGTGGATTGTTATACCGCATGGTCTAGGTTTACGTCTGGCATGGTAGTCGTTTAAGGCATCTGAGTAATCCTCCTCCAGGATATCTTTTAAATATCTTTGAATCTCAACCTTCCGTTCAAACCTTTCCAGCAGTATATTCACATGTATATGGTTATAGGTTAACCAGATAGATTAAACATTTACCTATACTAGCCAAACTTTAAACGCCCCTGTAGAAAACCTATAGAAGAATACCTTTCCCTCTTCAATAAAAGTAGATGGAACGGTATGATAGCCGAGATCATAGCGGTAACGGTGTTAGCATCTATAGCGGCGGCGATCTTCATCCTAGGATTACATCGCTCTAGGAGGAATAGTAGACAAGTTTCTACAAATAACCCAGGAGATACTCCGGTAAGCGGTATCGATGAAAGCGGCGGATATATTGTTGCGCATCTACCTGTAAACGAAGCTGGCAGCCGATCCGATTCGATAGATGCGAATAGTGTAGCTAAGGCTGAGAGTGATCAGGTGGGTGTGGAGCCCTGTACAGGCATGTCAGAGAACAAGGCGGAGACTGCTATTGTCGAAGCTAGTAGAGGTAGAACTAGGAGGAGGGAGGGGTTAAGGATGATTCATGGTATAGGTGAGAAGAGGGAGGGGAAGCTTATGAATATAGGGATACGTACGATCGAGGAGCTAGCCGAGGCAGACCCTAGGGAGATAGCTGCTAAACTCGGTATATCGGAGAAGCTTACATCTGCATGGGTTGAGGAAGCTAGGATGATAGTATCGAGAAGAGATTCATAGCCTGTTTGCATTAGGCTAAATACCGAAACTATTTAAACTCTATCAGTTTAAAATTAGTACGTATCCGGGATGAGGAGGCCTGTCATAACCGTAATCGGGAGTATACATGTGGATTATACCGTTAAGCTTCCAAGGCTACCGTCTATAGGTGAAACCGTGATAGGGGTGGATTTCAAGAAATCTCCAGGTGGTAAGGGGGCTAATCAAGCTGTAGCAGCAGCTAGATTGAATGCGGAGACCTATATGGTGAGTAGGGTTGGAGCAGATGAGGATGGACAGATGCTTCTAGATAATCTACGTAGGAATGGTGTGCATACAGAATACGTGAAGATCGACCCCACCAGCTACACCGGTATCGCCCTCATAATGGTTGATGCTCAGGGTAGGAATATGATAGCCGTAGCCTCGGGTACTGATGCTAAGGTTTCTAAGGAGGATATCGATTCAGCCATGGATTGCATCCGCAGATCGGATATGGTGCTAGCTCAGCTTGAAATACCTATCGAGACCACCGTATACGCGTTGGAGAAAGCCTATGAAGCAGGTGTGAGGACGGTGTTAAATCCTGCGCCATGTAGGCCCCTCCCCAGAGATCTATATCATAAGATATTCGTGATAACACCTAACAGGGTTGAATTATCCATGCTTACAGGTATGCCTACGAGGAGTTTGAAGGAGATAGAGGAGGCTGCTAGAAGTATACTCGATCTAGGTGTAGAGAATATCGTAGTAACGTTAGGCGATGAGGGGGCTCTAATCGTCGATCCTTCATCGTCTACCCATGTGAAAGCTATAAGGGTTGAAGCCGTAGATACCACCGGCGCCGGGGATGCATTCAATGCCGCTCTAGCCGTAGCGTTAGCCGAGGGGAAGTCGTTGAAGGAAGCTGTTTTCATAGCGAACACTGCCGCGGCGTTAAAAATAACGAAGATCGGAGCTCAGGAGGGTCTACCTAGACGCGTAGAGTTGGAAGAGTTTCTATCGAAGATAACAGGTATGTGAGCATCGGCGTAGCGTCAGTATTCTAGGTATGCTGTTTCGCTATCCCTCCTCTTCTGCTTCCCGATGCTTTCGATACTCCTCTTAGACACTTGTTCAGGCTTTATCCTCAGCACTATCTCTATTCTGCAGCCTGGAGGCGGGGAGATCTTCGCTTCTATATTCTCACCGATAGCTACCAATGCATAGATGCCTGCGACTTCAGCCTTACATTTATGAACTAAGCCTATCAAAGCTTTCTGAGTTTCCCCTGTTCTTATGATATCATCCACTATCAATACGCTTTCCCTTCTCTTTATAGCATTCCTAGGTATGTATAGAGGTACAACCATACCTGTATCCTTCAGGATGTAGCTTTCCTCGATGAACTCTGAGACGCCTACCTCCTTACTCTTCTTAGCTATAACTAGATCTACATCCATAGCTTGAGCTACAGCCGTAGCGATAGGGATACCATCTACGGCTGCTGTTAGAACCTTGTTTATACGGACACCTGCAAACCTTGAAAGTGCATCTTGAGCTACCAGCTGTAGTATCGTAGAGTTGCCGATTATACCCGTATTATCGAAGTATCCATCCTCATTGAATACCACTCTACGCCAAAGCTCGCTCTCAAGACCTACTATAGGGTTAAGCGTACTCCATATCTTCAGAGCTCTATCGGTACTAGGGAGTACGTGCCCCTTAACATAACGGCTTAGAACGGTTATCTGCAGATTAACCATCTTCGATAGATCCCTATATGTAAACCTCTTCTTAGCTAATCTGAGAAGATCTACAGTCATCAACCTGAATTTAAGATCTTGGATATGACTCATCTTAGCCATAGTAACCCCCCAGATGATGGGTAGCTAAAATTATACTCTACGTCATCTACTGTTAAATCTTACGTTTCATACCGCGCTCTGTTTAAACATGCATGTAAAATAATATCAATACCCATATTCGATTATATTCAGTCTACCCAGCCCTATAGTTTTAAACACTATAACGCTATAGATGCTACGATACATATCCAGCTAGATTAAAATAGGATGAATGCCCCGGCTGAGTTTAGCGTTAAACATATATAACTAATCATGTGGAATAAATGAGCATAGGTGATGCCATGCCTATCTGGATAGCTAGAGATTATACGCGATGTACAGGTTGTAGGAAATGTGAGATCGTATGCAGCTTGAAGCATGAGGGTAGAATATGGCCTGAAGCATCTAGGATAAAGATATTCATGTATACTCCTGGGTTGGAGGTGCCGCATCTATGCACTCAGTGTATGAATTATCCATGTGTCAGTGCATGCCCGTTCCAAGCTCTCTCTGTAGATGAATCCACGGGAGCCGTACTAGTGGATAGGGGGAAGTGTACCGGTTGCGGTAAATGCATCGAGGCATGTCCGGGGGCGATACCCTTCATCCATCCAAGGGATGGATATGCCGTTATATGCGATCTATGCGGTGGGGATCCTGAATGCGTTAAAGTATGCCAAGAAGTCGGCTATAACGCTTTAATTTTAGCTAAGTTGGATAAGCCGCGTCCAGATTTCGATGTTCTGAAGAAAGGTTACGCTCGTAAACCTATAGATGTTACGAGGGATCTATCCATACTTCTATACGGCGAAGAGGTGGTGTAAACTTGATCTACGGATATAACGGTAGGATACTCGAGATAGATCTATCAAGCGGCTCCGTGAGAGAAGAGAAGTTGGATGAGAGTATAGCTAGGATGTATATAGGTGGGAGAGGGTTAGCGGCTAAGATTCTATGGGATAGGCTTGGTAGACGATGGGACTTCGTAAACCCCCTTGGAGAGGAGAACCTCCTACTATTCTTAGCAGGGCCTCTCACAGGCTATTATCCTGGAGCTAGAATATGTGTTTCAGGTAAATCGCCTCAAAGTAACGGTATAATCGGCTCAACGGTTTCAAGCGAATTCCCGGTGGAGCTGAGATGCGCCGGATATGATGGTATAATCGTATCGGGAAAAGCTGAGAAGCCTGTCTATATATCGATATTCAACGATGACGTGGAGATAAGGGATGCATCCCTTATCTGGGGTAGGAAGGGTAGGGAGACGCTAGCCTTTCTAATCAAGGAGTGGGTAGATAGATATGGATGGAAACCTGGGAGGGGGCTCCTCAAGGAGCCTGGCGTAGTCTACATAGGTCCAGCTGGGGAGAGGATGGTTAGGACAGCGAGCGTTATGTCTAAGTGGACTCATGCAGCCGGCTATGGTGGATACGGGGCTGTCATGGGGTCTAAGAACCTGAAAGCTATCGTGGTTAAAGGAACGAACCCGCTACCCGAAGCTAAGGATATGGTTGAAACCGATAAGCTGATCAGGGAGGTTTGGAAGCTCCACCTCGGATTCAACAATATGAGGTTTAGAGGGACTGCAGCCGGATTCCTCTCGGTAGCCGCTGCTACGAGTAGCGAGCCTGTTAGGAACTGGCAGGAGGAGTGGCATGATAGGATCGAAACCTCAACCGCATACTATGAGGCTAGACTCTGGGTTAAACGCTTCTGGGGTGATTTCGGTTGCGCTATCACGTGCCTTAAGATAGCATGCATAAAATCCGGGAGGTTTAAAGGGTATATAACCGATAACCCGGATTACGAGATGCAAGCATACCTGGGAGCGAATCTAGGTATATTCGATCCGGAATCCGTCGTCTATATATGCGCGTTGGCAGATGAGCTAGGACTATGCGGTATCCAGACGGGTAACGTACTAGGATTCGTAGCTGAACTCTACCAGAGAGGGATACTCAATGAGAATGATATAGGCTTCCCGCTTAGATGGGGTGACGTGGAAGCCTTCGCTAAGCTCATGCATATGATAGCCTATAGGGAGGGGATAGGGGATATACTGGCTGAAGGTACCTATAGAGCTGCAAGGATCATAAGCGCTAGGAAGGGTGTGGATGTCTTAAAGTATGCCGTTCAAGTTAAAGGCGTAGCCGTAGGTGCTCACGGTGTTAGGAGCGGTCTAGATTACACTATGGAGACAGCTTACGCATGTTCGACGCAAGGGGGTGACCATACGTCAGTGGCGAATATACCGTTAAGATCGGGTAGGGTGGATCTAAGAGAATCCGGTGCACTATTCGCAGATTCAGCCGTACTCTGCGCGTTTAATAGCTTCTCCGTGGAGGGCGATATAGTCTTCCGCCTCTTCAATAGTGTCACAGGATTCGGTATAACTATGGATGACTGGTATAACGTGTACGTACCTAGGATGCTCTCCATACAGAGGGTTCTACTACTGATAGGCGGACCTGATGCTTACTGGAAGGCTATGGAGGATGACGATAACCCGCCTAGATTTTACGAGCCGCTTCCATCAGGATTTAAAGCCGGCGCGGTAGTGGATAGGGGGAAGTTTGAGAAGCTTCGTAGGGAATACTTCGAATCTCTCGGATGGGATGAGAGAGGTATACCTAGGGAAGATACTCTGGTGAAGCTTGGATTAAGCGATGTAGCCGATGAGCTTAAGAAGAGGAACCTACTACGATAGGATGTCTACTATAGCTTCAGCTAGCATATATAAGGCTACCAGTATGAATATGGAGGCTGAGATACATCTAAGCCTAGATCTAGATATGAATCTAGTTAGGATCGATGCTGATATGAAAGCCACCCCCATCAAGATGGTCGAAGCAAGCATTAAACCTACGATAAGCTCGTAGATCGATTCTAACCCGAAGTATGCAGCTAAACCTAGGGTTATAAGGTTCGTTTTATCCCCAAACTCTAGGGATCCTATAAGAATCGTGGAAGAGAGTAGTCCATACTTTCCATCAACCGTTAGGAGTAAATCCTCTCCCCTCAATAATAGGATCCCAAATATAAGGAAGGCTGAAGCTGAGACGATCCTTATCAGAATGTACGGTAGCATGGATGATATGAAACCTCCCACACCGAGAGTAGCGATGTTTACTATAGAGAAACCTAGGATACAACCTATGAATATTCTGGTTTTAGCCTTAGGATTGCATAGCGATATAGCTATAGCTGCAAGCTGGGTCTTATCCCCCATCTCCGCTACTAATAGTATAGCTAGAGTAGTTAGGATAACGGTCGGTCTCACAGCCCTACCCTCATATGTTATTCTATAACTTCGGGTAGCGGCACATGATATAAATTTATCTAGCTCCAGTTTTTGAATCTTGATGGATGAGTGAAGTACTATGAGCGGTAGCATAACACCCGTAACAAGATTCGAAAGGGTAGGTGCGCATAGCCATATAAGAGGTCTAGGCTTAGATGAGAAGCTTAAGGCATTACCCGTAGCCGATGGTATGGTCGGCCAGATATCTGCTAGGGAGGCTGCCGGTATAATCGTTCAGATGATTAAGAAGGGGAAGATGGCTGGTAGAGCTGTTCTGCTAGCAGGTCCTCCTGGGACTGGGAAGACTGCTATAGCTATGGGTATAGCTAGAGAGCTTGGGAAAGATGTCCCGTTCATAACGCTTCACGCCTCCGAAATATACTCTAGCGAATTAAAGAAGACGGAGGTATTGATGAGGGCTGTTAGGAAGGCTATAGGTGTAAGGCTTAGGGAGAAGAGGAAGGTCTATGAAGGTGAGCTAACCCATTTCGAGCTTAAAACAGCTAAACACCCGTATAACCCCTATCAGGAGGTAGCTGAATCAGCTAGGATCACTCTAGCTACGAGTAGTGAATCCAGATCTTTCACCGTAAGCGGGAGTTTAGCTTCTAATATGCTCGCGCAGGGTATAAGGGTTGGTGATGTCCTGCAGATAGACGCTGAGACCGGTAGGGTTATAAGGCTTGGTAGATCCGAGAACGCCGCCGAACGCTATGAGATAGCTGACTATACTGAGAAGCCTATACCTAGACCTAAGGGCCCTGTTGAGAAAGAGAAGGAGTTCATATACCTTGTCACCCTGCATGATCTAGATATGATGGAGAGTAGGGGTAGGGGAGGATTCTTCACAATCATATTCGGAGGGGTAGCCGGCGGAGAGATAGATTCTGAGACTAGGAGGAGGGTGGATGAATATGTTAAGGAGAGGATTGAAGAAGGTACGGCTGAGATTATACCAGGGGTGCTCTTCATAGATGATGTATCTATGCTTGATATAGAGGCCTTCAGTTTTCTAAGCACGGTGTTGGAGTCGGAGCTCTCCCCGATCATAGTGTTCGCTACGAATAGAGGTATAACTAAGGTGAGGGGGGCTGATATAGAAGCTCCGCACGGTATGCCTCTAGATCTTCTAGATAGACTCCTGATAATAAATACCGAGATGTATAGTAGGGATGAGGTAAGGGAGATCCTGAAGATAAGAGCTAGGGAGGAGGGGGTACCTCTAAGCGACGACGCGTTAGAATACCTTGTAGATGTTGGTACTAGTAAATCTCTAAGGTACGCCGTACAGCTACTAACACCCGCATACGAGAAGGCTAGAGTTGAAGGGAAGGATAAAGTTTCTAAAGATGATGTAGAGTATGTGGTCAGCCTCTTCTCAGATGTAGCGAGATCTATAGAATACGTTAAACGCTATGAAGAATATATGATGAGATGAAACCCTAAGGTATACGTGAAAGCTTAAAAGCATCGTAGGAGAAATACCTAATGGGTTTGCCGTGGGGTAGACGTTTCTACATAGCTACCGATGAAGAGATCAAGACAGGCTTAACCACCGATATTTACTTCGAAAGAACTAGGATGATACTGGAAAGGTATCGTATGAGCGATATAAGAGTTGCTATGGAGGTGACGTGCGGTAAGCTACCTAGAGGGTGGCCTTGGGCTATCTTATGCGGGGTTGAGGAAGCTCTAAAACTTTTGGAGGGGTATCCGGTCGACGTCTACGGCTTAAGGGAGGGGACGTTGTTCACATCGAACGATATCAAAGGTGTACGCGTACCCGTTATGAGGGTTGAAGGATCGTATGGTAGATTCTGCCTTCTCGAAACGCCTCTACTCGGATTACTATGCCAGTCTACAGGGGTAGCTACCATGGCTGCGAGAATTAGGAAGAAGGCTGGCGATCGTACGATACTGGGGTTCGGTATAAGAAGGATGCATCCGGCTTTAGCACCTATGATAGATAGAGCTAGTTATATAGGTGGGGTCGACGGTGTATCAAGCATCATAGGAGCTGAAGCTGCAGGTATCAAGCCTACCGGTACTATGCCCCACGCATTGATAATAGTTTTCGGCGATCAGGTGAAGGCGTGGAAGGCGTTCGATGAGACGTTGCCGCAGGATGTTCCGAGGATAGCTCTCGTAGATACATTCTATGATGAGAAGGTGGAAGCGCTTATGGCTGCAGAAGCTTTAGATGGTAGGCTGACAGGTGTTAGGTTGGATACTCCGGGTTCGCGTAAGGGGGATTTCGGGGAGATAATCAGGGAGGTTAGATGGGAGCTTAACCTTAGGGGGTATAGGGATGTGAAGATAATAGTATCCGGCGGTATAGATGATGAGAATATAGATGAGCTCGTAGAGGCTGGAGCTGATGGCTTCGGTGTAGGAACATCCATAAGCAATGCGCCTACCGTAGATTTCGCTATGGATATAGTCGAGGTTGAAGGTAAGCCTATAGCTAAAAGGGGAAAATTCTCTGGTAGGAAGGATGTTTGGAGGTGTCCTGAATGTTTAAGGATCGATGTCGAGCCTGTAGGATCTAGCAGACCTTCATGCCCTTCATGCGGTATCAGTATGAAGAGCATACTAGAGCCACTTATGAAGGATGGGAAGATAGTAACGGATCTACCTCAACCGTCGGAGATAAGGAGCTACGTTCTACAGCAGCTGTCTAAGGTATGCATCTAGCTGTAGCAGGTCATCTACCGGTAGGCTTTGAAAGCTTCAAGTCTCTATAGATTATGACGGCGGCTACATGGCTGCATATCCTCCTCCTAGAGAATCCTGGGCAGTTGCAGGTAAGTTTACCTGTGGGATCTACCTGAACGATGTATGTTCCATGGTCACCTATAACGTTGAAGCGACCTCCGCCTATCTCTTCAATCTTACCATCCCTTACGAGTCTAAAAGCCTTATCCACCATAAGATCTAAAGGCATAATCCTAGTAATCTTTAATCGAGAGATGCTAAATATACTTGACGTCTCCATGGTTCGGCTTAAGTGCGAATGCCGCAGTATAGTATTATTCATGGATATGGATGGGATCGAATCGATCTAACGGTGGGTTTGTCTTCCTGCATATGACGATATAGTCTGCGGTGCTATCATCGATATAAGTGGGAATTAGCTTCAGAGATTCCATGAAACTCGATACATCCTTTACCGTAAACATCTTTTTAAGGAATGTAACTGCTATGATACCGTTACCCTTCGCAAGTCTTGTAAGCTTAGAGAGGGTTGATAAAGGATTCGGCTGATTCTGAAGAAGGGTGACGGCTATCACGAGATCGAAAGAGTTATCTTTAAACGGAGGGTTATCGATATCGCCTACTACGAATTCTACATTCCCTAGATGCTTGTGCGCATCTCTAGCTAGCTTGATGAAACCCCTACATAGGTCTAAGCCTACGTAGAGTCTAGCTATACTCGATATGGTCTCTGTGTAGAATCCGGGGCCGCAGCCTGCATCTAGGGCAGCGTTAAACTTGAGGTGTTTAACCCTATTTGCGATTGCACTGTATTTAGCCGTCTGCTCCTCTCTATATAATCCTAGATAGCAGTACTTCGAAGACTCGTATAGATCCCTCACCTTAGCTTTAATCCTCCAAATACCTGTATCCATATCTATATGCTATCTAGATCAGATACTGGTCTCTCTATATATCTAGGTCTGCCACTAGATGATATGAAACGTATAGCTTCCTCTAGAGTAGGTAGCCCCTCCACAGCGCCCACCCTAGTGCATTTAATAGCTGCCACAGCATTAGCCATCAATATGATTTCATCTATAGGTAAACCCCTTAGGATACCATATATAACAGCGGCATTCCACGCATCGTCGGCACCCACCGTATCCAAGACATCTATCTTGAATGATTCTAAACCTACTATATCGTCATCGATGCAGAGCATGGAGCCTTTAGCCCCATCTTAATGCCTAGAACCTTCCATCCGTAATCCTTGCAGCAGCTTAAGATGCTACGTATATCATCCAGCCTAAGTAGGGTTTTAAGCTCTGTATTCGTCGATAGAACTATATCTACCATACCGAAGAGCTCCTTGTAAACCATATATGCTTCATCCATATCTCTCCATACGTCGGCTCTGAAGGTTGGATCCAGAGATATTGTCAAACCTAGCTTCCTAGCTTCCGATATTCCTCCCTCGCCGGGTTCTGGGAGAAAGCGAAACCCGATATATGGAGTAGGCGTGCTCTACTTAGATAATCCACATCACCCTCATCCATAATATATTCTGTATCGGCACTTAAACTCCACGGTCTCCTATAGAATATGTAGTCTACATCGCCTCCAGGTAGCTTGATCACTACCGAAAGTGTAGTCCTATAGCTAGATCTGCGGATACGGCTTACATCGACTGAGTTATATCGTAAGGTATCGGCTAGGAAACTGCCTAAAGGATCTCTACCGATGCATGCTATCACACCCGTCTTTAATCCAAGCTTGCTGCAAGCAATGGCGGTATTCATCGGTGCTCCTCCGAAGCATGCTTTATATACACTCCTATCGATAGGTATCAGATCCACTATACATTCCCCGGCGCAAACTACATCCATATTCCTACCTAGCAAAGTATACACCACCCTAAGGCTAATATATGCAGTCTAGGATTATACCGAGTCTACTCCTTCAGCTGGATAAAGCTTCTATGATTAGTCTACAGAATTCAGGTAGATCGTCTGGAACCCTAGCGGTTATTATATTTCCATCCCTAACGGCAGGTTCATCTACGAATATTGCTCCGGCGTTTATAAGATCATCCCTAACCGCAGCATAGGATGTAACCCTTCTACCTTTAACTAACCCAGCTGATATCAGAACCTGTGGGCCGTGGCATATAGCCGCTATAATCCTTCCTAAACTATAAGCCCTCCTAACTAGCTCCAGGACTTCGGGTATTATCCTCAAGCTATCCGGCGAGAATCCTCCAGGTATTATGAATGTGTCGAACTCCTCTGGTTTAACAGCGTTCAAATCTAGTATAGCGTATCTGACGCCTTCACCGAAAACTTCCAAGGGTATAGGTATACCGTAACGTCCGGTTACAGGTTTATTTATCACCGATGGCCTAGGATGAAGCCCCTTCCTCACAGGTACTATAACCACCTCAGCCCCCTCCTCGCTAAGTCTTAGGAAAGGGTAAAGTAGTTCTACGTCTTCGAACTCGTTCGCAGCGAGGATAGCAACCCTGCGTCCTGCAAGCTTTGAACCTGGGCCTACACGTTTAACGTACGTAGGCATAACACATCTATGTGTTATACTACCGCCGGATACACTAATATGTATTACTCCTTAAACCATTCGAATCTAATCCTAGAAATCTTCGGTATCTTCGATTTTAACACCCCATTCGAATAGAATCCGCAACCCAGTATATCGCCGCCGAACTTGACTATCACAAACCCCTCCTCGGCATCGTATTTTCTGACGATACTCCCTCCGCCCATAAACGTTACCGCCTCATCCTCGCTTTGAAGCTCTATGACGTTCTTCGTAGCATATTTACCGAATACTTGTAGGAAGATCGTCGTAGGCTTCAAAGTCTTCTTTACGGATAGATGTAGAGCTCTGAGTCCGGCGGCGTTTATGTAAGGTAACATCTCTAATATCGATGGATGACCGCTGAACACCCATATACTATTCCTTCCTCTTATGAGGAATGTATATCCGTCGAAGGCATGTTTGGGGAGGCCATACTTCTCCTTTAGGAAATTGAGTATGCGTTTAACCTCCTCATCGCTGCATACCCTATACCTTTCTAAGCTTGGCAATAAACATCCCCCCTGTATTCTCGAAATGAGGATATACCCGTATAGCTTTACTGATATCAGGGTCGAACGTGTACCTCCTCCCCCTTTCGTCCATCCACTCGGTAATACCCTCCGTATGCTCTAACGGTATATCTATCTCCTCTATTTCGAAGCCTATCTTCAAAGCGTATTCTACGACTTCTTCACACTCCTCAGGGGCGAACGTGCATACAGAGTAGACGAGTACCCCATCCTCTCTGAGTAGATGGTATGCCCTCTCGATCATGCTTTTCTGCAGCTTGGAGAACCTCCTTACAGATCTGTACGATAGATCCAGCTGTAGGGATGGATCCTTCCTTATGGTAGCTTCAGAGCTACATGGAGCATCTAGGAGTATCCTATCGAATAGTATGTTTGAACGGAAGCGTCTAGCATCGCATATAGTTATCACCGTATTGGTTACACCAAGCCTATCAAGGTTGGATTTTAATGCTTTAATCCTCTCACGACTTATATCGTTAGCTACTATCGTACCCTTACACCCCATCATCTGAGCTATCTGCGTAGTCTTACTCCCTGGGGCTGCAGCCATATCTAGTATAAGCTCCCAAGGTTTAGGATCCAATACTATAGGCGGTATACCTGATACGATCTCTTGTACATAGTAGTATCCAAGTGTATGCTCCAACGTAGCACCTAGTTTCACCTCCCACTCCATAGACTCCACCTCGAAGAACCATGGATGAAGTTTAGATCTCCTCAGCGTGAATCCTTTAGCTTCCATCCTCGAAGCAAGCTTTTCAGGTGATATCTTAAGCGTGTTAACCCTTATAGAGTAGGGCAACGGCTTGAGGAGATATGAGAGGAATTCATCATAGCCAGGTATGATATCCCTGTATCTTTCATAATACTTGAGTATCTTCTGGGGGGTTATCAAACCTTCCGGTAACTATAAAAGTCAAATCGATAGAGGTAGATAAATTCTTCATGTATGGCTACATGAAATCGGATAGCTTTATCCCGCCAGTACCGGTATTCACCCTTGCCTCGTGTAGTAGAGAGTGTATCTCATCCCTCAACATCTCAACTCTCTCCCTTATATACGGATCCACCGGATATTTTTTTGATACATCCTCCGCGAGTTTGAGATACTTTTCCACAGAGCTTGGATGAACGGTTAGCGAAAGCTCGCTACCGCATCTAAGGCAAACACCCTTCAAAGGCATCCTCCTATACTTGGAGTTACACCTCTTACATCTGAATTGCTGGGATACGAACGCCCTTATATTGCCGGCTAAATCTCTAACCAGATGCGTCTCCAGCATCTTCTCAGCTACGATCTTAGCTTCGACGGCTTCGATCCTCTCCGCCATCTCCAGCTGCGCTTTAATCTTATCATACATGGATCTGAGGCGTTTATACCTGGATGTTCTCGGCCCGTAAGCTATATGGGATGTTTCATGAGTGTATCTGAAGCCCTCAAACTGCATCTTAGAGTTCAACCTATGCGATACAACCTCTATGTATGGTAGTGCCTCCTTAGGATCCGCCATCTTCGATGTTAACTGATAGAATTCAATAGGATATCTATCAGAGATATCTATGTTATGAGCGGCTGAATCCACTTCGCTCGGATCTATCCTATAGGTTAGGAATAGCGGAGCATCCATAAGTCCACCCATCTTCGACGGTAGGTATTGCCTGGAAAAGTTGAGTAGGCAATCTAGCAGTAGCATAACTGAATCTTCATCTCCATCGCAATCCCTTCTTTTAGCTGCATGCCAGTAGGGGTGAGCGAGGCATACGTTAGCCTCTGTGAACCCTATAATCCTACCTAGAACGCCTACAGATGTATGGGGGGCTAAACCGACTACTAGATGCCCTAGTAGATCCCTATAACTCTTCAACTTATAATAAGGCTCCAATCCGTATATCTTCTCCAACTCCTCGTCGATGAAGTATGCTACCTTCTCAAGATAGTGCGCACACTCGTATCCTATGATGATGTCGTGTACCTTCAGCTCGCATACTTGTTCTTCATCGATAAGCGGATCCCCATACATATCGACCGTATACCCGAGCCGTTGTATATCCTCTACAGATACATTTATCTCAGATGGCTTAAAATGAGTTAACGGTGCGTTCGTAGAGTCGAACCGTATGGTCCCATCTTTGAATACGGTTAACCCATACTTAGCTCTAAGAATACCCTTCTCTATAATCTCCGGCACTCGATCTTCGCTCATAAGACTTTTAACACCCTTCAACACCTTCAACGTAGTAGCTCCTATCCTAGCCCTAGCTTCATCTAGAAGCTCCCTGAGCGGTATTACCTGAAGAGACCATCCCACCGTTTGAATACCACATTTTTCGCATAGCCGTTTATCCGGGTATTCGCATCCGCATCTCAGGCATCTATAAGTAACCTTAGTCGGAGCTCCGCACCTCCTACAGATAATGCTGAAAGATAGCCTCCCGCATACGATGCACCTCCTATCGATAACCTCTACCGATATGCTTCTCTTACTGGAAGCTTCCATAAGATCCCTCTTAGCTCCTCCATACAATCCTACCGGGAACAATACGTGTACAGGGGGCTTCATTTCCCTAGGCTTCGCCTTCTCAGGTCGACCCATACGTGCGCCTATAAACGATAAAGCCTTACTCCGCATAGGTATACCCAGTATTTTAGATAGAGTCGATAAACCGTCGCTCATCTGTAGATCTATCTCGACGCTCGATCTGAGCTTCAACGTAGCTATGAGAGCTTCTGCATCCACCCCCTCTATAACTATCCTACCTCCTCTAACTCTATGTGGTATCCAAACCCTCTCTAGGATTGCTTTAAACTGAGGATTGTATACAACCTCTATTCTTCCGCAGCCTACCTCCCCCTCCTCAAGCCACATTTTTAAAGCATAGAGCTCCGATGCCGTTATCCTATCCCAACAGTAGGTATAGCGTGGATGTAATGGCACCTGGAAGACTTTAGATAGCTTTAACGCTTCTTCAACTGTGGGGTATTCACTGAGCGGATATGAACATATCCTTTCCACCCTTTCAATCGGTATACCTACGTCGAGGAAGCCTACCTCCTTTATTCTCGCTCTAAGAATTTCAACCCACTCCTCTTCTGTAAAGTTAGCCGGGAGGAGTGCATGCTTATTCTCCAGGAACTCGTAGAAGCTTAGAAGTATATCCCCTAGGAATAGTATCTTATCGATGTTCTTCAGGGTATCCTGGTTTGGGGGTTTCTCTAGCCTAACTACGTCGCCATTCTTAAGCCTAACTATAGGCGGCTCTATCGAATCTACGATAGCCACCGTACCGCCTTTACTAGGTCTCTCCAACTTTACCTGTGTACCTATAGCTAGAAACTCGTTAAGCACGTATAGAGTCGATGGATGTAAACCTACCGCGGCTAAACCCGTGTTACGGCTTCTACCGTATCTAACCCTGAATCCCCCGTAAGCCGATGGGTTGGAGAATACAGGTCTACCTGCTATAACCTCATCGAGAAATATACGCGATTTATCGCTACCCTCCGCCTCCCAGAGATTCTCAAGCCAATCCCAACCTTTGATGCCGAGCTCCTTTACGACTTTAGCTATCTTCTTATGCCTACCGATCAGCCCATCATTAACGACTATAAGAGCCCCTCCTCTAACCCTATTCGTTTCCACCCTAGGGAGATCCCTATAGTATGAAACCTCAACTGGGTCCGTCTCTACACCTGTAACCTCGACCGGTAGGTTTTCAAGAGTCCTCCTAAGAACCTCATCTGGAACCCTATACTGGAATGGACGGACCTCTTTCTCGTATAGGCGGACCTCCTCTATAAACCTATTAACCTCCTCTTCGGTTGGCTTATAGGCGTCGAGACCAAGCTTCCTCCGTACATGATCTGCGACGACGACTATAAGCCCCTGCTCCGTACCGCCAGCTGGACGTATAGGTCCAGCGAAGTATACCGATAGATGGCTTGTTCCGTCAAAGTTGTGTTTTATAGAGACCTTGGTTATACCCTGCATAGGCGCTACGGTTACGGCTTCTGTAAGTATGGCGAGCGCTGTTCTTAGAGCCTGCTCGGCGGCTTCTTCGGGTTCGAACGAACCGAATATGCCGGATACTATATCCTCAGCAGCTTTAAACGCTAAAGCCTCTCTACCCATCGAATTTTTCGATCTACGTATATAGTTAGCTATACCTGGAGGACCTACTAGAAGTTCGATTCTCTCAGCCATATCTTCAGCTAATTTAACCTCAACCTCTACGGATGGATCCAACCCTCTGCTTCTAGCTGTACTAGCAATGGTGAATGCTTTCTTAAGCTCCCCTTCAAGCTTCATGAAGTATTTCAGGTAGCTCTCACTACACTCTACGATACCTTTCAGCCCCCCTAGCAGCTGCTTTAACGAAGGCGTTTATCAGCCTCTCGATATCTACCGTCTGCTCTACCACTGTACCCGTTACGATTATATTAGCACCTGCGGCTGTAGCCTCCTCCACCTTCTCAACCCTCCTCAACCCTCCGCCTACTATCAACGGTATATCTATCATAGCCCGCACCATCCTCACGACTTCAGGTGGGATAGGCCTCTTAACGCCTGAACCTGCTTCGAGGTAGACGAATCTCATACCTAGGAGTTGAGCTGCAAGTGCGTATGCAGCTGCGATCTCAGGCTTCTCGTAGGGTATGGGTCTTGCGCAGCCTATGAAACCGGCAGCCCCACCCTCACCCATCACTATATACCCCATAGGTATAGCCTCTAACCCATACTTCTTCATAAGCGGAGCAGCGAGAGCTTGAGCTCCCGTTATAAAGTATGGATTATCAGAGTTGAGTAGCGACATGAACCATATAGCATCTGCTAGAGGGGTGACGGCTGCGACGTTGTTCGGGAATACTATCGTCGGTATCGATAAACGTTCTTTTAACCTCTTTAGAAGCTCATCTAGGAGGTGTGGCGATGCGAGGGTTGAGCTTCCGATCATTATCGCGGCGGTACCCGCCTTTTCAGCTTTGCAAGCTACATCTACTAGCCTCTCCGTGGATCCACGTTCAGGATCGATTAAGGTTATATGGATCGCGCCCTCAGCTGCGATCCTTGCTTTCAAGTATTCTTCAACCTTACCCAACTTGAAGCCTCCCTGCTACTATAGATCTAGGACGAGAAAATATTTATCGCGAGCACTAGTACTTAATGTTAGATTCCTAGGTTAGAGCGAGAGTACCGGATTCAGCTTCCCCAGTATATACACCGGTTCTATTAGTAGAAATCCAGAAGATCCGACCTTGTTAACACGCCCTTGTAGAGGAAGGATATCTGTCTTAGGGCTAGGAGTTGATCGAAATCGTTGAGGGCTGCTACACAATCGATCGGTATATATGGCTTATATCCTCTTAAAGCAGAGCTACCTACCGTATGGAGTACACAGATATTCGATACAACTCCGGCTACGACTAGATGCTTAACTTTAAGAAGTGATAATAATGCATCCAATCCTGTGCCGTAGAACGCATCGTAGGTTTCCTTCCTCACCGTAAACGATGCAGCTCTAGGTTTAACCTCATCTATTATCTCAGAGCCCCATGTATCCATGACCGCGTGTTTAGGCCATACTAGGAATTCAGGTGAATCTGGAGGATGCCAATCCTGGGTGTAGATTATAGGTACACCTTTGGATGCAGCTTTCTCTAGGAGAATCCTTGTAGGGTCGATTATTCTACGTGCTTCATCACCCATGTAGAGCGCTCCGCTCGGATGTAGGAAATCGTTCTGTAGATCTATTAGAATTAAAGCTGATGTTTTAGCTTCCAGCTTCACAGTTATAGGCTTAGGTATCTCAGGTATCTGAAGACTATAGCCGGTCAATCCCCCTCATCCCATAGATACGATAGTGGTCGATGATCAAACTATATGGGTACGGTTACCTTTATCTTCAAGCATCTTACGTCTTTCAGCTTCTTCCTTCTCATACCATAGCCATGTGATGTACCTATCATACTCTAGAAGCTGGAATCCTATACGCATAAGGTTCAATACAACATCTTTAAGCATATCTATATCCATCTTATCCATGACGTAGAAGTTTGTAAACCATTCATCAAACCCCTTTAAACTCTGCCTATACGTAGCAAGAAGCTGCCTACCCAGTTGTACGAGCTCCGCCTTAGACATATACTTAACCTTATCCTCGAGATTCTTCCTTTCCTTTAACAAGTAGTCTATATACTGGTAGAAGGACATAACCCTGAAACACCAAACTTTTACTGAGTAGATCCTAGAACTTAAGGCTTACCCTCCATAGGGGGGGCTAACTTTAAAGCAGGGTTTATCCACTAAAATTAACGTGGTCGCACCGGAGAAGGTGAAGAGGATGGGGAGGAGACGTAGGAGGAAGACTGTAAAACGTGTAGTAAAGGTTCTACCTAAGGTTTTCCTATGCATCATATGTGGCCGTAGATCGGTATCAGTGAATATCGATAGGAATAAGGGTGTAGCTACAGTCGTCTGCAGCTCCTGCGGTGCTAGAGGAGAGGTTGAAGTTAAACCGTACATGACCATAGTCGATGCTTATAGCGCTTGGGCGGATCTCATATACTCCGGGAAATTGAGTATCGAAGGGGTAGGTAAAGTTTGAAGGTGTCGATTATAGGTGTAGGGACTTTAGGCTCATGTATAGCGTACGAGCTGGCTGTGAAGGGCATTATAGATGAATTGGTGCTTGTAGACATAGCTGTGGATGCTGTGGAGGGGCATGCATATGATATACTCCAAGCGGTAGCTATACGCGGTAAACCCAGGATTAAAGTAGGCGATTATAGCGATGTAGGTGGATCCGACGTAACCGTAGTTGCCGCGGGTAAACCTAGGACGAAGGATACCCTATCTAGGATGCAGCTAGCTGAAGATAATGCTAGAATAATAGCGGGTATAGCTCGAAGACTCCTCGACTATAAGGTGGAATCCACGTTCATCATGTTGACGAACCCGGTAGATGTTATGAACTATCTACTCTACCGTATAATGGATCTACCTAGATACAAGTTCATAGGGTGCGGTTGTCAACTCGATTCCGCTAGGTTGCGCATAATAATTTCAGAGGAATACTCCCTGCCGTTAGATGAAATCGAAGGCTATGTTATAGGGGAGCATGGAGAGCATCAAGTACCCTTATTCAGTAGGGTGAAGGTTGGTGGAAAACCATTCAGTATACCCGCGGAACATAGAGCTAGGATACAATCTAGGCTTGTAAACTTCGCTCTAGAGGTTATCCGGAGGAAGGGTGCAACTGTCTATGGGCCTGCACACCATACGGTCGAACTGATTGAATCGATACTATTCGATCAGAAAAAGCTGTTCTGCTGCTCTGTGGTTATAGATATTGATGGTTTAGGTGATATCAGTATAGGTGTACCGGTTATAGTCGGGAGGGGCGGGGTAGCGGAGATTCTAGGATGGGGTTTAGCTGGGGAGGAGCGTAACGCGTTCATCGAAGCTGCGAAGACGTTATATGGGTATGAGCATAGAATACTTGAAGCTGTAGCAGAGGAACACTAATATACGAGATGTATAGATTCTCCTGAATTCTAGAAGAGTAGATGACGACGGTATACGATGTACACCCTGCAGATCTACTAAATAGGTTGGCGGAAGTCTTGAAAGGTGTAGAGGAGATAGCGCCGCCTCCATGGTACCTTCAGATTAAGACAGGTGTTGCTAAAGAGAAGGCTCCGGAGAGGAGTGATTGGTGGTATGTTAGAGCGGCATCCATCCTAAGGAAGATATACATCGAGGGCCCCATCGGTATAGAGAGGTTAGCGCGTATATACTCGGATAGGAGGAGGGGTAGGGCTCCCGCTCATTCTAGGAAGGCTAGTAGGAAGATTATAAGAGCTATACTTCAACAACTTGAGAAAGCTGGGTTGGTGGAGAAGTATGGTAATAAAGGTAGGATTCTAACATCTAAGGGTAGATCGCTACTGGATAGGCTTTCCCACGAGGTTTTGAAGAAAAACACTCTACCGGAGATCGGGAGGTATTATGGGGGTTGAGCTACGAGGAGTATGATGCTGAGCTTGAAGAACTTAAACGCAGGCGGCTACTAGAGCTTCAGAAAGCCGCTGAAGAAGAGAGGATTAGAGCTGAACGTGAGAAGAGTATACAGATCGCTTTAGCACAGATACTTACACCTGAAGCTAGACAGAGGCTGGCTAACCTTAGGATGGTGAAGCCGGAGTTCGTCCGCCAGCTTGAACTCGAACTTATAAAAGCAGCTCAATCTGGACGTATACCTGTACCTATCACCGATGACGTGCTTAAAAAGATCTTACTTAAACTTGTATCGACAGAGAAACGGGAAACACGTATATGGAGGTTGTAGGTTATGGCTAGATATAAGCCTGCAGCTAAGAAGAGGAGGCTTATAGCTGAGAGAAAGCGAAGTAGAACCGTACCGGTATGGGTTGTAGCGAAAACTTTAGGTAGGTTCAGATTCACTCCTACGAGGAGACATTGGAGGAGAGTTAAGATAGGAGCATAGCTTGGAGGTATACATATGAGTGGAAGCTCTCCTGAGGAGAGGATCTACACGATACCTCTCAGGGATGCGTGGAAGGCTCCTTGGACTGATAGAGCGCCGACAGCTATTAAGATTGTGAAGAAGTTTGTCGAGCGTCATCTTAAGGTGGGAGCTAAAGGAGAGGGTCGTATAAGGATATCTGAAGAGTTAAATAGAATTATATGGAGTAGAGGTAGGGAGAAGCCGCCTCGCAGGGTTAAGGTTAGGATCGTTAAGGAGGAGGATGTATATACCGTGTATCCTGCCGAGGGGGTGTAGGATCTTCTGCCGTTCTCTCACTACAACTTCTATGGAAAGACATATATAGGTGTATATTTTAGGGCAACCGATAGGTTCGTTATATGCCCAGAATCGACTATGGATGATGATGTTAGGCTATTCGTAGAAACTTTGAAGGTCGACACGGTTATCAAGACTACGGTGTATAAATCCAATCTTTTAGGGATATTCACGGCTGCTAATTCGAATGGTATAATCCTCTCGCCGCTAGTAGAGGACGACGAACTTGAAAGGATAAAGATGAGTCTTCCTAGAGATGTAAGGATGGCTATCCTCCCAGCTAAATGGACTGCTATAGGTAACTTCCTTCTACTGAACGATTTAGGATGCCTTTCAGGTCTACGTCTATCTAGAGAGCAGGTTAAAATCATATCTGATACGCTGGATGTAGATGTCGAGGTGGGAAGTGTGGAGAATCTACCATATGTAGGTAGCTTAGCCGTAGCGACGAATAGAGGCGTCCTTATCGATCCGATGGCTTCATCCGAGGAGGAGCAGATTATCAGGGATGTGTTAAAGGTGCCTGTATACAGGGGTACGGTAAATTATGGGAGTAGATTCGTTAAGATGGGGGTTGTAGCGAATAGCTACGGGCTTATAGTGAGCGATGCTACTAAAGGCTCAGAGTTAGCACGTATAACGGAGGCGTTCCATATAGAAGAGTAAAGCTAATCTAGGGGTTCTATTCAAGGTTAGATAGACTATCATGGGTGAGATAAAGACGTTTAAGTTCGTCTGCTCCTATAAGGTGGGGGTGTTTAGGACTAAGCTTACCAAGGAGATTAGAGCTTTGAAGCTCGAGGAAGCTTTAGAGAAGTTATACTCAGATGTAGGTAATCATCATAAAGTGAAGAGACGTAACTTGAAGATAGAGGAGGTGGAGGTCTATGGGGATGGATAGCCGTAGTAAAGTGGAGAAGGAGATCGAACAGTTAATAGCGGAGATATCGATACTAGAACAGACTGCAGAGAATATCAGGCAGAGGCTGACCATAGCTGAAGCAACCTATAACGAGCATAGACAGACATATGACACTCTCAGCGCTCTTAAGAATGAGAAGCCTAACGTAGAAGCGTTGGTAGCTATAGGCTCAGGATCGTATATTAAATGTGTTATCACAGATGTGGAAAACGTCCTACTGAATATGGGTGGTAACGTATATGTAGAGAAAAAGGTGGACGACGCTATGAAGATATTAGAGGGAAGGGCTAACGATATATTGAAGCTTAGGGATAGCTTACAGCAGCAGCTGGTTAACATAGTTACAAAGTTGGAGGAGGCTAGGAGGAGGCTTACAGAGCTTACCAGATCTATGGAGGGCGGGAGAACTGCTTGAAGCTATCAGGAAAGCTTTAGCTAGGTTTAAGAGCACCCTACTCGAAACCGAGCTTAAACCAGAGGAGATCCGTGAATACCTGGAGGAGTTGAAGTATTCACTTATAGAGGCTGATGTCGCTTTAGAGGTAGCCGAATCTCTATGCAGCCTCATCGAGAATAGGATCGTAGGTGTTAAGGTAGCTAAGTTTACCGATAAGAAGATCGTAGTCGAATCTGCTTTAAAGGAATCTATACTAGGTATACTTAGGTCGGTAAAGCCTGAGAAGAGTTTCGAGGAAACTATGAGAGAATCCGATAAGCCCTATATAGCGTTATTTCTGGGGGTTAACGGTGTAGGTAAAACCTTAACCATAGCTAAGCTCGGATGGAGGCTTAAATGTAGCGGGTTTAAAGTTGTATTGGCATGCAGCGATACGTTCAGAGCCGGGGCTATCGAGCAGCTTGAAATCCTATCAAAGATGATAGGCGTAGATCTGGTTAAGCAGGTTTACGGAGGTGATCCTGCAGCGGTAGCTTATGATGCTGTACAGTATGCGAAAGCAAGGGGGTTGGATGCCGTTCTGATAGATACCGCCGGTAGGATGCAGACTAAACGTAACCTCCTTGATGAGATGCGTAAGATAGTGAGGGTTATTAACCCTAATGTAAGGATATTTGTCGGGGATGCTCTTACAGGTAACGATATAGTCGATCAAGCGGTTGAGTTCAACAGGTATGTGGGTGTGGATGGTGCAATAATAACGAAGGTGGATGCAGATGTTAAAGGCGGGGCTATACTTAACGTAGCCTATATCCTCAGGAAGCCTATATTCTTCATAGGGGTGGGTTCAGGGATAGATGATCTTGGAGAGTATGATCCTGAATATGTAGCCTCAATGATGGGGCTCTAGGATTGCGAGGAAAGCCTCCTAGCGAATAGTAGATATCCGGTGTGAGCTATCATCGTCGTTTCGGGTCTAGTCTCGCCGCTCTTAACCTTATAGCTTCTCGTAAACGATTCTAGTATGGCTAATACTAGGAAGCCTCTATGCGCTTCTATAGATTCTACGAGCTTCTCAACTTGGTTTATGGTCGGGCTGAAGCTTACAAGGAATCCTCCAGGTTTAAGTGATTCGTACACCGAATCTAGAGCTAGCCATGGAGATGGGACATCTAGTATAGCTACATCGATATTCTTCTCTTCAACCCTCTCGTATATATCTCCGGGTTTAAGTTCTACATATTCTAGGAGGCCCGTACGCCCCAGGTTCCTCCTAGCAGCTTCTATGAATCTAGGGTTAACATCGTACCCGTAGACTCTTCCCGTAGGTTTAACATGATAAGCTAGGAAGCTTGTAAGAGCGCCTGAACCTACTCCGGCTTCTAAAACCCTACAACCTGGGCCTATATCCGTATAGACTAGTATGAATCCTATATCTTTAGGGTATAGTATCTGAGTGGGTCTCTCGTAGTTTTCCACATAATCCCATAGCGATGGTCTAAAGGCATAGAATCCGACACCCATACTACTCTCAACCATAACACCTTCAGGTTTATCTATGATTTGATCCAACTCTATGAAGCCTTTATGTGTGTGGAAGCGTCTACCCTTCTCAAGTTTAACCAGATATTTCCTCCTCCTATCTAGTTGGAGTAGGATGTATTCCCCTTCACGGAATGGTTTAGACATACCGTAAGCTCAAGCATATACCTTGAAGCCGAGGGATTTAAATAGATACTCCTAAGGAGATTTGCGAAAAATAATGTACTGCCTCAGCGGGTGGAGGTTCACCGTACCGGCTATATACGACCCCCTGCTTCGCTAAACTAGATCCTCGAATTTAAGCCTCTTAGACAACTTACCCTTAACTTTAACCGATAGTTTAAGTACTGCTTCTCTCTCTATCTCATCTAAACTTAAGCTACTCTCGCTCTTTATAGTTAAACCGCATCTTCCGTCGTTAAGCATCTTCCGTCTTTCGCATGATGCATAGTTGCACTTATACCCTATACACTGGTCACCGGATATTGTGCACCAAGCTGTATCGCTCCGCCATTTAAGAGCTTTCTGACGGCATCTGAAAAATTCGCATTTGGGATTACAGAGCTTACCCTCAGGCAAGGCTTAACCCCAAATATCCGGTGAATCTATTCTGCATATCCTAGGATTTAAATTTTGCAGTTGTTCGATTCTAGAGGGCATCCGGCGCTATAGTTTAGAGAAGCCTTATTAGCGTATAGCTTCTGAATTGTAGTAGGGGGTTGAAGGTTGAACGGTGAATCTGAAGCTAAATATATACGGCAGGGGGATGTCGTAGGTAGGAAGGTTGTCGAGCAGCGTGGCTATATAATAGGTGAGGTTAAGGATTTATCGTTTAAACTGCTCGAGGATCGTATCGAGTTAGCGTTAACCATAAAGTATGGGGATACTGAGAGGGATATACCATGGAGCCAGATTAAATCTATAGGCGATGTAGTGCTATTGAAGACGGAGTATGAGCCTCCGTCGAAGGCTAAATCTGAAGCTGCCGCTCCTATAGCCCCCCCGCTTGTAGCTAAGCCGCAGCCACCTCCGTTAACGCCTAAGATATGCCCTAACTGCGGCTATCCGAACGATCCTAAGAATAAGTTCTGTATAAAATGCGGTGTTAAGCTTCCGGAGTAGGGTTGGGGGTTCGGCTATGCCTGTGAAGATCGTACTGATAGTATGCGATGGGCTTGGGGATAGGCCGATAAGGGATATCGGGTTTAAGACCCCGCTGGAGGCTTCGAGAAAGCCTGCTATGGATTTCATAGCGGCTAATGGGGTATGCGGTATAATGGACCCGATAGCTCCGGGTGTTAGGCCTGGAAGCGCACCGGCGCATCTAGCGATATTCGGTTATAACCCGTACGAGTATTATAAGGGTAGGGGTATCTTCGAAGCTTTAGGGGTGGGTGTAGATGTTAAGCCCGGTGATCTCACGTTTAGAGTAAACCTGGCTACCGTAGATGATTGCTTAACGGTTATCGATAGGAGGGCGGGTAGGATTGGGAGTGATGATTCACGTATGCTATTCCATCTTCTAAACGATGAGCTGAAGATACCTGGTGTGGATATATACTTCTATCCTGGGGTTGAACATAGAGGAGTTCTAGTTATCCGTGGCGTAGGGTTATCCTGGATGGTGTCTGATACGGATCCGGAGAGGGATGGAGAGCCGATACTGAAATGTAAGCCGCTGGATAGGGGTGTAGAAGCTGAGAGGACTGCGGAGCTTATAAATCGTATATCGCTTGAGGCTCATAAAATACTTTCGAAAGCTGAAGTTAATAGGAGGAGGGCTTCGGAAGGTAAACCACCGGCAAACGCTATACTCATCAGAGGTGCTAGCTTCTACGAGCCGGTAGCTAGAGTTGATGAAAGATACGGTTTAAAAGCTTGCTGTATAGCCGGGGGCCCCCTCTATAAGGGGGTGGCTAGATATGTGGGTATGGATGTAGTCGAGGTGAGAGGAGCGACCGGTACATATGATAGCGATTTCAAAGCTAAGGTTGAAGCATGCATGAAGGCTTTGGATAGCTATAATCTAGTGTATATGCACTTTAAAGCTACAGATCTAGCAGGTGAGGATGGGGATTATAGGAGGAAGATCGAGATGGTAGAACGTATAGATGATGCGCTCTATATGCTTCTAGATAGGGTTGAGGATTGCATAGTAGTGTTGACAGCTGATCATTCTACGCCATGCAGTATAAGGTCTCATTCAGCGGATCCGGTGCCGGTAGCTATAGCAGGTCCAGATGTGCGTGTGGATGATGTAGGTAGATTCGAGGAGAGGCTATGCGCGAAAGGCGGGCTTAGCAGGATTAGAGGGCTGGATTTAATGCTGATCCTTCTAGATATAGTGAATCTTACGCATAAGTATGGAGCGTAGTATATTCGTAGACCGCTAAACCGGCTTCGGGAGTCTCATTATATCATCTATATGTCTCCTCCAGGTTAGCTGATCTTTGAAGCTTCTATGAGGTTTAAAGGATGTTGTGATATCGCTTAGTGAATCGCCTATAAGCTGTATCCTACTAGGATCTATTTCGCCGTAACCCCAGATCGATAGGATGTATAGATAGCCTATATTGTATGCGTTGAACCCCATAGCCGATGCAACAGTCGAATCCAGCGATACAGGGTTTGTCGAAGCGAAATATACACCCCATCTCCTAGGGGTACCGTTTACGGGGCCATCCCCCTCCATCGCCTCGTATCCATCCACTACTGCTAGATGGGGCATAACATGTACGGCGATCCTTGCGATATTATAGTTTATCTGCCAGTATCCTTGGTGTATAAGCTGGCGATACTCCCTCTTAATGGAGCCTACAACCATATTCTTCAAGCTCAACGTTACGACTACTACATCATGTGTTTTAGGTCTTACGGCTGAAACTCTGAAATCCGATTCTATTATAAGTTTAGATACGGGTATGGAGATCGGTTTCCCACTCCTATCCACCACCTTGACTTCTTCGTACCCATACCCATCGAGATCGCATAGCTCGACGTCGTATCTATCTCTTAACGCTTTATACCCAAACACATCTACAGCTTCCCTAAAGCTACCTATGGTAGGTGATTCTGCGATTATCAATTCTTTAGGATTCATGATTGTCGATATGAATCTCACCGTTTCTTCGATGCATTCCACAGGGGTTGCTGACAGATATCTATACGCGCTTACGAAGTTAGGTTTAATCACTACCCTAGCCCTACTCGGTATCCTCTCTATGATCTCATCCCTGATGAGCGTTAGAGCCTTTGCTAAGCCTCGACGTCTATCTTCAGGATCCTTAATTACAGATACCCTCCCCATAGATGCACACCGTAGATAGCTATGGATCGATAGCTATATCCTCTCTACAGGGCATTTAATCTTCTTCAGCACCTCTTCGGCTTCCGCGCTGTCCTTAACTTTAAGTGTGTAGAGATATCTTTTAGTCCTAAGTTTCAGTTTAACACTTCCATCCTTAGCGTTACTCTTAACTAGGCAGTAATCAGCTTTCTCTGATAGCCTAATAAACTCCTCTACGTCGAATATCTCCCTAGGCATATCAGTTCTTAGGAGTCTAAGTATACTTGAATATAAAAATGTAAAGTTAGGCTATACCGTCCACATCTATATCGAGGATCGATGCTAGAAATCGGTAGCATCCATATAGGATAGACGAACCTTTATATAGGAATTTATACCTCCGGGTTACTTCACGGAGGGAGGTATTATGCCTATAAGGGATCCTGTTAAACGTGAGATAGCTATGAGGAAGAGGCTATACCTAAAGATATGTAGGGAGTGCGGTGCTAGGAATAGCCCGAACGCTGAGAAGTGTAGGAATTGTAGATCTTATAATCTTAGATGGAAGCATAGAGAGCCGGCCGTCAAAAGATAGTAAGAATAATAAGATACCTGTAGGTTAAGCTATATTATCGATGTGGGCCGGTGGTCCAGCTGGGTTAAGACGCCGCGTTCACACCGCGGAGATCCCCGGTTCGAATCCGGGCCGGCCCATACATCGTTTTGCTCATCGTGTGGGTCCTTTAAAGGAAAGAATTATCTCCACCCCCTATATATTTAGATGTAGATAGCCGTGGTCTCTGAAGGTGTTATGCTGGTAGAGTTCAGTTGGCATCGTATCTCAGGTCTTATACCTGAGAATTGGGTTGTAAAGGTTGAGGGTGGTAATTCTAAGCGTGGGTACCTCAGGTTCGATGAATATAAGCCTAGATTGGAGGTTAGGTGGGAGGAGTTTAAGAAGAATAAGGTTCCAGATCCTAGTAGGATTCTTAAGGATCTAGAATCTAAGAGTAGGAAGGAGGATCCAGATTTCAAAGTTGTTAGCAGGGGGGAGGGAAAGGTTGGTGGGCATAACGCATTATACATTTATTACCGTGGGGGTAGAGAGGGCTTCATATACGTATTTAATTGCGATAGGACTATGCGTAGCTTCATACTGAGATTCCACTTCGATAGGGAGGAGTATGATAGGGTTAGGAAGATTTCTGATAGTATACTTTCGAGTTTCGACTGCCACCCTGAAGGGGATATGCTATCCTGGAGAATTCTAGATATAATGTTAAGGATACCTGTAGGCTTCGAGCTTCTAGATAGAAGGTTCTACCCAGCTGATACGTATCTCTTATTCGAATCTAGTTATGGTTATATAGGGTATGAGAGGGTTGGGTTAGCTAGCAGGGTTTTAAAGAAGGAGAAACTGGAGGATTGGATTAGGGAGAAGTACCGTAGATTCCTAGGTAAGACTCTGAAGGGGCTTATATGGAGGAAGCCCTCGCAGATGGAGGTATTCGGTCATGAGGGATATAAGTATCCCATATACTTTAGGAGAGGTTTATTTAGGAAGCCTATGGATGGATATACATATGCATGGATATGCGATAATATGGATAGACTATACGCTGTAACTCTGCTTAAGGAGAAAGGTGGAAGGGAAGATATCGAAAAAGTTATGAACGAAGTTTTCGAGAGTTTAAGATGTCACTGAGGAGGATGGCTATGCCCTTAAGCATATTTAGAAGATTATTTAGAAGGAGGCGTGGTAAGACTCAGGAAGCGCCTAGGATGGAGGATTTTATGAAACTTATCCCAGTGCGTAACCCTATAGTGGAGTGGGGTGAATACGCCGATGGAGGGGTGTATATAATACTTAGGAAAGGTGGGGGTGTTAAGAAGGAGAAGAGGTTAAACCTCGACGATATAGGCTCGTTCACGTGGATGAATATCGACGGGAAGAATAGCGTAGAAGATCTTCTCTCTAAGATCTGCTCTAAGTATAAGATAACTAGGATGGAGGCTGAGACGCCGCTCCTTATATTCCTTAGAAAGCTTGCTGAGAGGAGGCTTATAGCTTTCCTACCTAGGGAAGCTATAGCTATAGGTGAGAAGAAGCGTGGAAGAAGGCTTCACGACGAGAGCTAAACGGTGGATCGGCAGCCGAGTCAGATGGAGTATAAGGGTGCTCTTTAAACCATACGATGTATACGATGAGATATTTGAGGAGCCAGATTACCTATGGGTACTTCTACTATTCGTTCTAACAGGTTTATCTGCTGGTCTATCGTACACCCTACTTCAAGCAACCAAGATAGCATACTATGACTCGGAAGCAGATCTAAGATTCACGTTTGTGGATGTCTACGGATGGCTTATAACGACTCTAATGAACTTCTTCTCGAATACTATAAACCTTGGGATAAACTTCATATTAACGGCGCTCGTGCTTTATCTATCGTCTTGGCTTCTAGGCGGTGAGAGGAACTTCTCTGGGACAATCCTATGCGTAGGCTTCTCCTTTACGGCTTACATTATCTCAGCGTTATTCCAAACATCCCTAATCCCGCTCGTACCTGGTGTTACGTATAGGATAACATCTAGAGTCGAGGTTGTGATGCTGTTATCTTCGATACAGGCTATGAAGAGGCAGATAGCTATATGGAACAGTTTGGATAGATTGAACCTCCTAGCAGATGAAGTTTGGAGGGATTCGCTTATAGTTCAGGCATCCAATATAGTATTCTACGTGTTCCCAGTATGGGCTATAATAGTTTCAAGTATAGGTGTCGGTAAGCTTGCAGAACTTGATAGGGGGAGGATACTTGTTATGCAGGGTATAACCATACTCGTATGGATGATCTTCTACGTAACGCTACCTAGGATACTGAGTTGAAGATTAGAGGGATGCTGAAACTAGTATGAGATCTGCTTCGGCTGAGGATGTAGTATTTCTCCCTTTAAAGATGTATGAAAACGATAGGTTCATGTAGACCTTGACCTGTATCCCTGTCTCTCTATCGTACCATCTAGTAGCTATCCCGCGTATGTAGGGGTCATCCACCGTGCTGTTAACTATGATGCAGTTCCATATCCTATTAGAAGCGTTTATAAATTCTATACCAGAAACTCTATAGGGCAAGCCTTCTATCTCCACTATATCGCCGGTATCTGGCGGTGGATATAGCCATAGGAAGAATCTGCCCGTATCTATGTTTTCATCGTCTATCGATAGTAGCCTACCCGTTGCAGCGGATACCTTGAATACCCTTGATATAGAAGCCCTCAAGCTAGATGATTCTATGCATGCCTTCAAAGTGATGGTATTGGCATCCATATCCTTCACGCTCCACCTTACGGTAGCTTCCAGCACCCCTTCCCCTCCGATATTTAAGCTTCCATGGTATACTATCGAGGCTCCGGGCTTAACCCATGAGGGCTGGGCTATGTCCTCAGATCTACTAAAACCAGTAAGCGTGATGAAAACTGATAAGGTGAGGATGGCTATGAACGGTAAGCTTCCGTTTTTCAAACCTAGATCTTATAATCCTGTCTTAATAGGATAAAAGGTTTAATAGGGTGGGTCATAGATAAGCTAATGTGTGAGGGAATACAGATTATCGAGCCTCATATCGATAAGCATACTGGTAGGCCTAGTCTACGCTTTCATATTACTATCCATCCTAAAGCAGCTACAGGTTTTCAGCGACCCCGCAGGCTACCCTGTATTAGCTACATTAGTGCTAGCTAACGTTCTATCTCTAACGGCTCCTATCATTCTAACGTTTATAGCTACGAGTGGATCTATGGAGCTTAGATGGATTGTGCTCATCATAACGGTAACTTCAGCAGCTATAACTATACCTGTATTCAAGTTAACTATGGATTATGCGTTATCTCTCGATATAGAGTATGGCTATATACTATCCAAGGCACGCTTGAACGTAATCTCTGTTAAGCTTGTAGATGGAATGCTCATCCTCACAGCTTTCCTATCATCGTTGATGGTATTGTTCAGCGATCCGAGAGTATATCTGGGTATCGGTAGAGATGGGGGTAGGCATATCTACGTTAAAAGTAAGCTTCTATCCGTCATAAGGGTGTTTATAGGCAGTAGAGATAGATTGGTAGGTGTTACGGATGATTACCCGTTCATCTTGAAACCCTCGATATCGGGTATGGAGGAGGTTAGATTCAACGATAAGATACGTGTAATACCATACGGTGCTCTATGGATGCTAGCGAAGTGTCTAGCGGTATTCATGGTGGCGTTAGGTTTCGGTAGCCGGATAGCTGTTAGGCTCGATCTCTTAATCCATTCAGCGAGTATGTATGGTATAAACCTCCAGATATTGGCATCTAGGATTATATCCATCATATCGGGTAGGATAACTCCAGGTTACGTAACGCCCATGGACTATCCTATAAGCGATATTCTAATACTGGAGATCTATGGTATAATCTATATGGTGGCTTACATATTAGCAATACTATGGGCTGTAAGGCTTATCCTAGCATCTATAGGGGATGCTGCATCCATAATTCTATCTAAGCATCTAGGTCTACCATCGATAATATCCGGCATACGTATAGTCTCCAATATCGTGGGTATAGTGGTGTTATCGTTATCGATAGTTTTCTTGAGGATACCGATGCAGGTTTTCGATGCTTCGACGCCTTATCATGCTCTTACTATAACCCTAGCTCTCATAACGTCTGCATGCCTAGCTATGATCCTCAAGCTATCGGTTCATACCGAGCGGATGTATCGTATAGCCTCTAAGAAGTATCGTACGATACTACATGGATCCAGCCTGTATAGAGTGCTGCTCGCTATACTTCTCTTAGGGTTACTCTCCCCAAGCATCTATGCTAAGCTCGCTATCGAAACACAGATGCAGGGTAAAGCCTACGAGTATCTATGGATCCCAGCATACTTGCCTACCATAAAGTTTACGAGGTGGGCTTACTCTGTAGATAGCGTCGAAAGAGTGGGCATAGATTCTATAGCTATCAATGATACTCGCATCCTTGAGAGAACTAGGATATTCACAGCGGAAGCAGCTAGACTCAACCTTAGACCATATGTAGGTGTCAACTGGATGTCTATAGATGAAGCCATAGTGGATATCGTATACCTGAGGGGGAAGGAGTATTGGGTAGCGATACTCGCACCTGTCAGACCCCCATACGCTAGCGATGTAGATGTATGGAGGGCTAACCATCTTATACTAACGCATTCAGAGAGAATTCTAGCCTTAGACTCCACATCGGCTGAGATAGTGGATGTTCGAGAGCTACTGAATCTAACGGCATATCCCACGTTATACTATGGTGAAGGGGGTTTATGGAGGGAGGTGGATGAAGTCTACATAGGTGTCCCAGGCTTCCAGGAGATACACCTCCCAGGATACGCGGGCCCCGCCGGATACGACAGCAGCCCAGATTACGTTTACAGAGGGGTTTGGCGTTTCTGGAAGTTCTTCTGGGAGTTCAGATGGGATTTCGCTCAAGGCGCCTATGGTGATATAAACGCTTTAACCGATAGAGATTGTAGGGATAGGATATCGAAGCTCCTATTGCCTAACCTAAAGACGACTGAAAGCGGATATGTGGTATTCGGTTGTGATGGTAGAGTCTACCTACTATACTGGATATGGACTTCATGGCCCTCCCCTCATGATTATCTAGACTGGCCATCACACGAGTATGAAGGTATACAGAGGCTGATAGGCTTCATATTAGTCGATCTGCATAACGGAACTATGGATGGATACCTTCTCGAAAACTATAGGGATGACTATATAACGGCGTATTATAGGGAGAAGTACCACTTATGGTCTAAACCCATACCTGAATGGATTAAGAAGCAGTTGAAGTACCCGGAGGAACTTCTAGAATCGCAGATAGATTGTTACAACTGGTATTTCCAAGAGGATTTTTCTAGATGGCAAAGTAACCAGTTCTACGATTTTACTAGGACAGAGCGTGAAACATTATTCGAGGATGTACGATACATAACTATACGTTTCAAGGGGGAGGAGACATGGTGTGCTGTAAGACTAGTGGAATGGTATAAGAGCCCTTCCAGAAACCTTGCAGGGGTATATATAGCTCCATCCGGACATATGCTTGGAAGCATATGCTTCCTAAGCCTTGAGGACAAGACCGTTATAGGTCCATGGACCGCTCTATCTGTGGTAAGTAATAACCCTGATATTAAGAGGGAGCTTACACTCCACCCGAACTGGAAGTATAGCAATGTACTCCTATACGCCGTAGGGAAGAATCTCGTATATTTAATACCATTCTATGGTGAGGAAAGGGACCTAGTACTCCCTGCTATGGTTGTAGCGGTGGATGCAGAGAAGCAGGAGGTTGGCTCATATGTTATACTGAACCCGAAGAACCCAGATGAAGTGCGTATCGCAGGATTGAAAGCTATAGAGAAGCTGAAGTACGGTAGATATACCCTTGGAAGGGAGGAGAAGATAGCTGATTTGAAGAGAATCCTAGGGGAGTTAGGGTTAACCGTCGTGGAAGCAGAGGCGTTATACCCGCATGTAAAGGTTAAGGTTGGGGATATACGATACGATAAACCCGAAGATTTAGAGTATATAAGGAGTCTTATACTAGCGTTTATCAGAGAATCTGGTTATCAAGGTAAGCGTATATATGTTTGGTTCTATGATAGTAGGGTGAATATAGGTTTTATGATGAAATTCTCGGAGATAATCGAGCTACACTATATTTCTATAGAGGTTTAACCAGGGTACAACGTTTATCTCCAGGTATTCTAGTTAGATCGTTAATATCTGCTATGGAGAAAGATAGGGATGATACGTACAGGAATGTAAGATTCCTATTCATAAAATCGGTACTCTCATCCCTGGGGGATGGTATGGTCGCCCCCTTCATGAGCGTATACCCTATACTTCTAGGCGCTAGCCCGAGTGATATGGGTTTAATAAGATCTACGACAAACTTCACACAGTCGATCCTGCAAACCTTCTGGGGTAGGCTTAGCGATCTTATCGGTAGAAGGGTGCCAATCATATTCTTTGGCAGTATCATCGGAGCTTTAACATGGATATTGATGGCTTATACTGATAGCGTAACGGTATACATACTCCTGATAGTAATACAGACTCTAGCTGCATCCGCCGTCACGCCCGTATGGACTGCGCTAATAGGTGATAATACTACATCGACCGATAGAGCTAGAATAGTAGCGCATATAAGGCTTTGGAGCCTTACAGGCTCGATCATAGCTGCGGCTATATCTGGATGGATATCATCTATATCCCGAGGATCTGGAAGAGAGGTTTACCGGATCCCGCTTATCATAGCCGGATCCATAGGAGTGGCGTCGAGCTTCATGGTTCTACACGTAAAGGAACGAGGAAGAACCATGGCTCGATCTAAGAGATCTCTACTCAGCTTATATGATCTGAAATCGTTAAGGCAGGATAGTGTATTCTACGATTTTTGCAAGGTGAACGCTATAGCATCGTTTACGCTGTCGATAGCTTGGCCTATATTCCCTATAACCCTGGGAAGCATATTAAAGCTTCAACCATCTATGCTAACTATACTCAGTATATCTCAAGGATTAGCCTCCCTCTCCATCCAGAGATATGTGGATAGGATCATATACAGATATGGATGTGAATGGGTTATCACGCTGTACAGATCGATACTGATCATAGTTCCCATATCCTATATGCTCGCGGAGGTTATAGGTCAGCCGTTAATACTCGTAGCTAATAATGTGGTGTTAGGTTTAATTTCCGCTCTAGGTGAAACGGCATATACCACCTACCTGCTAGGGATCGTAAATGAGCTTGAACGTGGAGAGAGGGTCGCTATATATAACGTAGCCGTAGGTATAACTACTACGATAGGCTCGTTCATCGGGGGATATATAGCGGGTGTCATGGAAGAGTATGTAGGTCTCATATGGGCTACTAGGATCGTGTATCTAGTATCGATGGTAGGTAGAGTGGCTACAGCTGCGATGGTACGGGAAGCTATAGGTAGAGGGGCGCGATTCTCTTCGAAATTTTAAATTCCTGCATCCCTACATAATACCTAGGGTAGGAGTGGTTTAATTGAAGATACTGGTCGCGTTCGACGGATCGCCTTTAAGCTTGAAAGCCTACAGGTTAATCTTAGATATAGTTAAGAAGCTTAACGAACCCTCCGAGATCCATCTCATATACGTAACCGATGCTCCTATGGTAAAGCCGTTCAGGGTCCATCATGATATAACGGTGGGTGTAGGTGTACCTGTGACTATAAGCTCCATACCATATGAGTCCATAGGTAGGGAGGAGTTTAGAAGGGTGCATGAGGTTATGGAGGATGCTCTAACCGAGGCGGAAACCTACAAGGTATCTATAGATTTCATAGTGAAGAGGGGGAAGCCTGAAGAGGAGATACTTAGAGAAGCTGAGAAAGGATACGATTTGCTAGTGATAGGTGGTAGGGATGAACCTATGGCGATACCTGGTTTAGGCCATATAGCCGAAGCTATAGCAAAGAAGTCGAGATGCACTGTGCTCATAGTTAAATAGTACACCTAGATGCATCTTCAATCCCGACAGTTGTCAATCGTATATACTATCCTAACTCTTATATTCGGCGGTTAAAGGATAGAAGATGCCGGGGATATGATTTCTAACAAGGAGATAGCTGATATACTGAGGAGCTACGATATCAGTAATCTACGTATAGGTGTTCTCGGAAGCCATTCAGCGTTAGAGGTATGCCGCGGAGCTAAGGATGAAGGGTTTAAAACAATCGTTGTATGCGAGAAGGGTAGGGAGAAAACCTATACGAAGTATTTCAGATCTAGGAATGTCTACGGCTATAATGTAGGCATCGTAGATGAATTTATCGTACTCGATAGATTCAAAGATATAATATCAGATCAGGTACAGGAGGAGCTGAGGCGTAAGAATACGATATTCATTCCTCATAGATCCCTCTGCGTCTATGTTGGATATAGAGCGTTAGAGGAGGGATTCTACATACCTATGTTCGGTAATAGATTCCTACTTAAAATCGAGGAGAGAGAGGTTGAGCGTGGGCAATACTATCTGCTCGAGAAAGCCGGTATACCTACGCCTAGGATCTTTAGGGATCCATCCGAGATCGATAGGCTCGCTATAGTTAAAGCATCTGAAGCCTTTAGAGGGTTTGAGAGGGCATTCTTCCTAGCATCCTCGCCTAGGGATTATGAGGAGAAGGCATCTAAGCTATTGAAGAGCGGGTTAATAACAAAGGATAGTCTCCGTAGAGCTAAGATAGAAGAGTTCGTGGTGGGAGCATACTTCAACTTCAACTTCTTCTACTCGCCGTTAACTGGTGAGGTCGAACTTGTAGGTGTAGATATGCGTAGGCAGAGCAATATAGATGGTATAGTCAGAATACCTGCGTCAGAGCAGATGGAGGTGTTGAAGTATATCGAGGTTAAGAATATAGAGGTCGGTCATATAGCTTGCACGATTAGGGAATCCCTACTCGAGAGAGCCTTTGAGCTGGCTGAGAGATTTGTAGATATAGCGAGGAGAGAGTATCCTCCAGGCGTTATAGGACCATTCGCTCTTCAAAGCGTAGTAGTACCTGGGCCTCCGAGGGAGGATATAATCGTCTACGATGTAAGCGTTAGGATGCCTGGGTCTCCTGGCGTTAAGTATACGCCATATACAGAGGATCTATGGGGGTTCTCTATGAGTATGGGTAGGAGGGTTGCTCTAGAGATTAGGGAAGCTGTGAAGCAGGGTAGACTAGGTGATATAGTTACATGATATCCATAAGCGATATATCGGCTATACTATCTGGATACGATGAAAGCGATATAAAGATAGCGACGATATGCAGTCATTCAGCCCTCCAGATATTCCACGGAGCTCGTATCGAAGGGCTCACCACCATAGGTATAGGTACGGCTAGAAGCCGGCCATACTATGAAAGCTTCCCTTTAGCTAAACCTGACGTATTTATAGAGGTCGATAGCTATAGTAGAATCCTCAGCGATGATTTACAGAGGAAACTTATAAGGGAAAACGCTATAATCATACCTCACGGCTCATTCGTAGAATATATCGGAGCCGATAATATACTCGAGAAGCTCCATGTACCCATGTTCGGTAACAGGTTGACGTTACTATGGGAGGGCGATCGTAGGAAGCAGATGAGATGGTTCAGCGAAGCCGGTGTAGATACGCCTAGAATATATAGCTCACCGTTAGAGGTGGATCGTAGGGTTATAATTAAGTTTCATGGAGCTAAAGGTGGGTCTAGATATTTCATAGCTTTCGATAGGGTGGATCTCGAGTCTAAGCTTAGAGCGTTAAGAGTGGATCCCGGCAGCTACGTGATAGAGGAGTATGTAGCCGGGGTTAGATACTACCCGCATTTCTTTCTAAGCCCCTTGAGAAAGCCGAATATTCCCGGCATCGATTATGGAAGCTTAGAGCTTCTAGGCGTAGATCGAAGATTAGAAGTCATAGATGAAATCCATAGGGGGTGGCCCGATGCTGTCGAGGAATATATGGATTTCACAGTCACAGGTAATCAGCCAGTAGTCCTGAGGGAGAGGCTTCTCATAGATCTATTCGAGATAACGGCTAGGATTGTTTCGGCTTCGAGGAAGCTATTCTATCCAGGGCTTATAGGGCCGTTCTGCATCGAAACCATATATAACCCTAAGAGGGGATTCACGGTATTCGAAGTATCGGCAAGGATAGTGGCTGGGACAAACCTGTACATAGATGGATCGCCATACTCATCCCTCTATTATAGTGAACCTATGTCCACGGGTAGAAGGATAGCTAGAGAGGTAAAGGAAGCTATAAGGGAGGGGAGACTAGAATCTATAACATACTAGGATGATAACGTTAATATCCAGATCATAGAATCGATTAAAACTTAGAAGAAGGCGGGGGTAGCCAAGCCTGGTCTAAGGCGCAGGGCTCAGAACCCTGTGGGGTAGCCCTTCGTGGGTTCAAATCCCACCCCCCGCACCAATTCACTGGTAATGAACCTTCACATATTTTCGATGGCGCTATTTAGGTTAATATCTAGGTAGGATCGAAATTATTAAGGACCAAGCTATTCATATTCACTTCTCTCCCTTACTCGGGGATTACCGGGATACGGTATTCGCGGTTCGCCTCCCCTAAGCTTCCTAGACTAAATCTGGTTTTAGATCCGTTATCTAATTTAGATAACTACCCATTCAACCATCTGCCTCTATATATCTGGGAAGTTGCTATCTTTTTAAAAAGAGCTTATCCCAGACTCCTATTTCCACCTTATTTCTCCATACCTCAATCCATAGAGTTTACACAATATATGGTAAGCTTCACGCCTATCTAATCTAAAGTTCTAGATTGCTCATATAGAGTACCGGTTTGGGGGGATATCATCTGAAAGATAGTTATATAATTATACCGGAGGGAGCATGAAGTACTTATGAAAAACTTATATCATATGAGGCTCAGAAAATTTCGATAATAATAGAGGAATCGCTGATCTGAAAGAATGTTTATGAGTAAGAAGAATTGTCGGTTTAAGTGGTGGCTTTTTGATATACTCAGGATTAAGGCTTCGTAGCAAGGGTTGGCGGGCCCGACGGGATTCGAACCCGTGACCACCGGGTTACTTCAGTAGGGAGGGGATGTAAGCTTGCCTACTTCATTTACGGGGGGCCTTCCAATTTTAGTGCATAGGCGAATCAACTGTTTCGATATACTATTCAATCTGAAAGCACCTCCCTACTTTAAAAGCCCGGCACTCTATCCTGGCTGAGCTACGGGCCCTCCTTTCTAAGCTCATATTTCTCAACTTATAGTTTCTCTTTAACTTTTCCCCTCCCTCTTCTACAATCTGTTGGGGGGGTTAGGCTTTACTGCGACCTACTCCTCTATTACAGATCTAGGCTTCCACTCTCCCTTCGCTACTTGTGGTCTATAGCCCTTCAGCTTCTCCGGGTTGAATCTTATTCGCCTTCCCTCCTCAGCTGATAGGTATGCAGCCATCATTAATTGTACCACTAGTAGCCCATCGTTCCAATCTTCCCTCGGTTTCTCTCTCCTCAAGAAGCATTCAACCATATGTCTATCTTCATCCTGGTATCCGTATGTTATAGCTTCGTTCGGTATAATAGGCATAAGCCCCTGTTCAGCCGCTTGCTTCTCTACGAACTCCTCTGTAGGAGGTATCTTAACATTCCTGCTGAAGAATACGTTAAGCTCTTGTTGAAGACTATTGATCGTTATAGAGTATTCTGGTCCTAGGACTTCGAATGTGAGCCTTAAGCCTGGACCTACAAAACCCCACGAGGTTCTAGCTTCTGCTAAAGCTATCTCTCCATCCTCATCCTCGTATACTACTGTGGTTAATGCGTAATCCTCCGCAGGTGTAATCCTATAATCTACGTTATACCTATCTTTGAGGATGGATGAGTATGGATCCTTACCCCATTTAAGTGATGCTATCATCGATTGTACGGTTATAGGCTTTAAAGAATCCTTCGTCTTCTCGGGATCTATTAGTAAGTAGCGGTTAGCTTCCAAGCTATGGCATGCCATATCTAAAAGTACACCTCCGCCTGAAAGTATAGGATTCCAGAACCATGCGGAGTGTGGTCCTCCATGCTCCTCAGCTGCTCTAGATAGGTATGGTCTACCGGTATATCTAGCTCCATACTTCCATACGACCTCCTTTCCTCTAACTACTGCAGGTGCGAATACTTGATTCTCAAGGTATCCGTGTATTAACCCAGCTCTCTCCGCTAAGCGTACCATTTCCTCGGCTTCATCGGTATTCCTAGCTAGAGGCTTCTCACAGCATACACCTATAAGATCGGTTCTACCTTGGGATGCCTCCTCAGCTATAACTTTAACTACATCTAACCTAGCGAAGTTGGGGTTAAGTATCCATACAGCGTTTACAGATCGATCTGAAAGCATATCTCTAAGATCTGTGTATACCTTAGGCTTACCTATACCAAGCCCCTCTACGTATCCAGCTAGCCTCCTAGCACCCCCCTCCCTAACGTTGTATATAGCTGCTATCTCAGCGTTCCTAACACCCGTCATAGCGAGTGCATGGAACCTAGCTACGAATCCTGAGCCTATGAAGCCTACACCTAGCCTATCCAAGGTGGAGTGCGCCTCACTATATTACGTTCAGTGGTATGCTTAAAAATATTTGAGGAGAAGCCTTATGCCTCTTCACAGTGGCTAGTTATAGTGGAGGTTGCTATGAAGCCCCTCATGCTAGTATTAACCCACTCAGCTGGGTTCAGGCATAGCTATCTATCGACCGCCGTAGAAATTTTAACGAAGATGGGCGAGCGTACAGGTTTATTCGATGTATACGCTACAGAGGATTGTAGCGAGCTATCTGAGGGTAAGCTTAGAAAGTTCGATTGCTTCTTATTCCTTACGACGGGTGAGATCCCCATCCATGATTCTTCGAAGGAAGCTCTCATAGAACTTGTGAGAGGTGGTAGAGGCTTCGTAGGCGTACATAACGCTGCAGATACACTCTACAGCTTCAAAGATTATGGCAGTATGCTCGGAGGATACTTTCACTCGCATCCATGGACTCAAGAGGTCTACGTAATCGTAGAGGATAGAGATCATCCATCGACTAAGCATCTGCCATCGAGGTTTAACGTATTCGAGGAGATATATACATTCAGGGATTGGGATCCTAACCGCACTCATACGCTTATAAGGCTTGATAACTCATCTGTAGATCTAAGTAGGGGTACTAGGTGCGATAACTATTATGCCTTAGCATGGTGTCATACATATGGATCCGGACGGGTATTCTACACAGGATTCGGGCATTTCACTAAGCTATGGCGTGAGGAGTGGTTCCAAAGACATCTACTAGGAGGGATACTGTGGAGTATGCATCTAGAGGATCGGTTAACGTAAACCTAAGCTTCATAGAGTTATATGGTTTGGTTAGGCTTAAATAAGTTAGGTGTGCTAGATGGATAAATAAAATCATGAAGCCTCTACACACCTTGATGGATATCGATGAACTTAGAATATTGTTGAAATATGAGGTTCTAGAAAGATTTGAGGAAGGATTCGCTTTAGATGTAGACGAGTATACGGGTAAAGTGTCTAAAGCTAATTCTGTAGATGAGCTCATGGCGGTATACTCCGAGCTTGAACTATGTAAACGTAGGAATGCGTACAGCTTCATCGAGCCGTCGGATTGGCCTAGCATACAGAGGGAGCGTCCTGAAATCTTCGATGAATACCCTGTCGAGAGGGATTCTATCCCAGATAAGGTTTTAGGCGGATGGCTGGGTAGGTGTGCGGGATGCATGCTTGGTAAACCAGTTGAAGGGTGGACGCATAGCCAGATTAGGAATGCTCTATCAAGGATAGGGGAATACCCTCTAGAGAAGCCATATATACCCTTTGAAGCCTTCGCCGAAGTCGATGAGAGGAAGCGTCGCAGTGTCTTAAAGCTAACCAGAGGGAATATAACTATGGCTGAGAGGGATGACGATCTCGATTACACTATACTAAACCTCCTAGTCTACGAAAGTTACGGATCGAGCTTCGATACTGCAGATATAGGTGAGATGTGGCTTCTACACCTACCATATAAATCGGTGTATACCGCTGAAAGGGCTGCTTACAGAAACCTTGTCGTAGGGTTGAAGCCTCCGAATACCGCTACCTATCTTAACCCCTACCGTGAATGGATCGGGGCTCAGATAAGAGCCGATCTCTGGGGCTATATATCTCCAGGTAGACCTGAGCAAGCTTTAAACTATGCCTTCAGAGATGCTTCTCTCTCGCATACCAAGAACGGTATATACGGCGAACTGTATGTAGCATCCCTCATATCGTTAGCATTCCATTATACAGATCCATCCAACCTCATCCTTGAAGGATTAAAAAGCATTCCGTCTAGGAGTAGATTATCTGAAGCTGTAAGGCTTGTTTTAGACTTGTATCGTAAAGGGTTATCATGGTTTGAAGCTCTAAATCAAATTCTAGCACGTTATAGCGGCTACCATCCTGTCCATACATTAAATAACGCGGCTATAGTTACAGCCTCCTTACTCTGGGGTGAAGGCGACTTCACTAGGACTTTATGCTATGCTATGTTATCAGGTTTGGATACCGATTGCAACTGTGCTACCGTAGGATCGATACTCGGCGTCATATTAGGCAGAGAGAATATACCCAGAGAGTGGATCCAACCTTTAAACGATAGGGTAGCATCCGCCGTTTCAAATATAGGTGTTACAAGTATATCTGGGTTAGCAGAGAGAGTTTCGAAGCTTATCGCGGATCCTTATAGGTGATCAGCATTCGGCAAACTCTTCATAGATATCCTCGGCTGTCCCCAGGATACTTCATCATCGATAAATAGAGTTCCCCCTGAGGTTTAAGATTAAGTTTATTGTTAGACTCCTCTTTAATCCTCGGCTTTAAACTTGTAACCCCAATACTCTAATGCTATCCTTAACTCTTCATGAGTCCTGCTATACTCTTCTAACGGTATACCCCTCATGTATGCTTCTATCGCCTGCATCATAGCTTTAGCTCCAGCTTTACTACCCATCGGATGCCCGTGTATACCTCCACCAGCATTAATCTGTATATCAGGTGAACCTAAAGCTTCAAGATTATCCGGGACTATCGCTGGGTGTATACCTCCAGAGGCTACGGGTAGCACGGTCTTAAGATGGAACCACGGGGATCTAAGCATATCATTCATTCTCCTTATGACTCTTACACCTCTCCACTCGGTCAGTACCTCCGAGGGTCCTCCAGGCTTCTCCATCTTCCCAGCAGCGGTACCAGTATGTAACTGATCTCCACCAGATAGCCTTACAAGCTTAGCTATAACCATCATATGTATGCCATGCTTAGGGTTACGGGTTATAGCTGCATGTAGAGCTCTATGCACATGTATCGGCACCTTTATAGATGGATCCTCTGCTAAAGCTCTCAGAGCCGGAAAACCGGTGCATAGCACATCGATCATTATACAGTTACCTCCATGTTCAAGCACGGTCTCCGCGTGCTGGAATATACGGTTGTAATCCGATGTTATATCGCATGCGTAGAGGACTGTCCTCCCAGTCTCGGATCTAACTTTATCTAGGGCATTCATCACATGGGTAACCCTATCTTCTATAGTGTTAAACCTCTGGCTTGTCAGCGTTTCATCATCCTTTATGAAATCCACCCCGCCGGATGCTGCTTCATATGCAACTTTAGCGAATTCTCTAGCTGTGAGTCCAACTTTAGGCTTTATTATAGTTCCTAGATGCGGTCTAGGATTCGTATCCGTACCTAATATCTTGCGGACGCCTTCTATACCGTATTTAGGTCCTTTAAATATCTCAACGTATTCTCTCGGCAGTTCTAGATCTAGGAGTCTAACGTTATCTACGGCACCTACACCGAAGAGGTTTCCGGCTACTATGCTCAGCATATGGGATATCCCAGCATCTAGATCAAATAGATCTAGCGGGTATGCTATCTTAACTATACCTCCGCCTCCGAGATCTATGGTTTCGAAAACCTTACCTGCATAGTGTAGGACATAATCCTGCATAGTGCCTACCCTAGTCCATGTACCTATACTCTCCTCAGCTGCTATGTATATCCCTGCATCCCTAATACTCATACCTGCTCTAGGCTCCAAATAGTATGTGCATATAACATTTTCATCTAGATCTACAGCATCTGGTGGTGAAGTAAAGACATTAATCCAGAAATCTTCCTGATACCATTCGATCTTCGACATACCTTATTCAGCACCCATTATTTTATCCGTATCCTGTTAATAAATCTTCTAGGAGTAGGCTTAGGTAATGTTTATAAGTCAGTATATCGTGCTTCTAGTTTAGCCCCTAATAGTAGTGATGGAGGTTCAATTCTCTTGAAAAATAGGTCTAAACTCAAATTCAATATACTGGATCATTTCCTCATACCTAGACATGAACTACTAAGCTATATAGATGCTGAGGAGGTCCTCAAAAAATATGGAGTGAAGCCCTACCAGTTACCTTTAATAAGGGCTTCAGATCCGGCGGTTATAGCTGTAGGTGGTAGGCCAGGTGATATCATCAGGATTAGACGTAGAAGCCCCACAGCAGGAGTTGCTATAGCTTACAGATATGTAGCGGAGGGTTGATCACATTTGACAGATAAGAGATCTAGTAGTGAATGGCTCTCTTCCGATGACCTATGGCTTCTGATGAAGTCCTTCTTCCAATCCAGGAAGCTTGCAGGTCAGCATCTCGACTCATATAACGAGTTTATCGAACGCGATCTGAATTCTATAGTCGAAAGCGTAGGCGGTATCTCTCTCTACGTTAGAGGAACTAGTATACAGCTTAAATTTGGTAGGATTCATATAGGTAGGCCGAGAGTATCCGAGGTCGATGGGTCTGAAACTGAAGTTACACCTATGGACTGTAGACTTAGAAACCTTACCTATGCAGCGCCGCTCTTCCTTGAAGTAACACCTATAATTGATGGTAGGGAAGGTAAGATGGAGTTGATTCATATCGGAGATCTACCGGTCATGCTTAAATCTAAGATATGCCCTCTAAGCCAAATGACGGAGGATGAACTTATAGCTATAGGCGAGGATCCGGAGGATCCTGGAGGCTACTTCATAATCAATGGCTCTGAAAGGATTATAGTCGGTATCGAGGATCTAGCACCGAACCGTATACTCGTAGATTATGACGATAACTCTAAGGTCTACCGTGCTAAGGTATTCTCGACGATCATAGGTTATAGAACTAAAGTCGAGGTTAAGATGAAAAGGGATGGCTCAATAACGGTCTCTATGCCGAGCGTCCCGGTGGAGCTTCCCTTTGTAGTGGTTATGAAGGCTCTCGGTGTAGAGAAGGATAGAGAGATAGCTGAGCTTGTATCCCCTGACCCTAACATATATCAGTGGCTTGAACCATCCTTCGATAAGGTTACAGGCATAGATACACAAGATGATGCTCTACTGTATATAGGAAACCGTGTAGCTTTCGCTCAATCCCCCGAGAGACGGAAGAATAGAGCTTTGATGATACTGGATAGAAACTTCCTTCTACATATAGGTCGAACACCGGATTCTAGAAGGTTTAAAGCAGTATTCCTAGCGGAGATGGTTAGGCGAGTCATAGAGCTACGTCTAGGTTTGAGGAGGCAAGATGATAAGGATCACTATGCCAATAAGCGTATAAGGCTTGCAGGTCAGCTTCTAGGCGATCTATTCAGAACCGTATTCAGAGATCTGGTGAAGGATATGAGCTATCAGCTTGAGAAGCTCTATAGGAAGCTGGAGAAGGGTAGGACTATACCTTTAAAATCCATCGTTAGACCTAGCATATTGACGGAGCGTATGCAGCATGCTCTCGCTACAGGGAATTGGGGTCGTGGAAGGGTTGGTGTAACTCAGCTTCTAGATAGAACCAATTCTATATCCACTTTAAGCCATCTTAGAAGGATTCAGTCGCCGTTAAGCCGTACTCAACCAAACTTTGAAGCTAGAGATCTGCATTCTACCCACTGGGGGCGTCTTTGTCCTAACGAGACTCCTGAAGGATCCAACTGCGGTCTAGTTAAGAATCTAGCTTTGATGGCAAATATATCTGTATCAGCCGATATAGAGGAGGTTAAACGTATCCTAGTTAAGCTTGGATGCATACCATTTGATGAAGCCGATCATACGGTTAGGCTTAACGCTTCACGCGTATATGTGGATGGAGTTCCATTCGGCTTCACCTATAAGCCTAGGGAGCTGGCAGGGGAGCTTAGAAAGCTTAGAAGAACTGGGAAGCTAAGCTCGGAGGTTAACGTAGCATACTTCGAAGATGCTAACGAGCTATACATAAACTGTGATCCTGGAAGGTGTAGACGTCCGCTTATAATCGTAGAGAATGGCCGTCCGCTACTCACTAGAGACCATGTAGATGCTTTGAAGAAGGGTATGCTCACATGGGATGATATCGTTCGCATGGGTATAATCGAATATATAGATGCAGAGGAGGAGGAGAACTGTATGGTGGCTTTAAGCTATGATAACATATCTGAAGAGGCCACTCATGTAGAGATAGCTCCATATACGATCTTCGGTGTGTGCGCTTCGCTGATACCCTACGCCGAGCATAACCATTCCCCGAGGAACAGTTATGAAGCCGCTATGGCTAAACAAGCACTAGGTATATACGCCACAAACTACCACTTCAGGGTGGATAGCCGTGGGCACTTACTACACTATCCGCAGATACCTATCGTCCAGACCAAGCCTATGGAGGTTATGGGCTTCCATCGGCGACCCACCGGGCAGAACGTAGTTGTAGCGATCATATCGTACTCCGGATACAATATGGAGGATGCCATAATCTTCAATAAGTCATCTATAGATAGGGGGTTAATGCGCTCCACATTCTTCAAAACATACGAAGCCGAATGCTACCAGTATATGGGTGGGGAGACTGATAGATTCGAGATACCATCACCAGAGACTAAGGGATATAAGGGTGAAAGCTACTATGAAAAGCTTGAACCAGATGGTTTAACATACCCTGAATGTGAGCTTTCAACAGGGGATGTTCTTGTAGGTAAAACTAGTCCTCCGAGATTTATGGAGGAGTACCGTGAACTAGGAGCTTACGGGTTGAACCGTAGGGATACCTCTCTCTCACTTAAATCCAAGGGGCCGGCTACAGTCGATACGGTAGTATTAACAGTCGACGCCCAGGGTGATAGAATAGCTAAGATTAAGGTTAGAGAGCAGAGGATACCTGAGCTTGGGGATAAATTTGCTTCTAGACACGGGCAGAAAGGTGTTATAGGTATGGTGTTCAGGCAGGAGGATATGCCGTTCACAGAGGATGGTCTCGTTCCAGATATCATAATAAACCCGCATGCTATACCGTCTAGGATGACGGTCGGGCAGCTTATGGAATCCGTAGCAGGTAAGATAGGAGCGGTAACCGGTAAATTCATGGATGGAACTGCTTTCATAAACGAATCTCTAGATGTTTTAGATGAGCTTCTCAAGAAGCTTGGATTCAGGTATGGCGGTAGGGAGGTGATGTACGATGGGACTACGGGGTATAAGTTCGAAGCCGATATATTCATAGGGATCGTCTACTATCAGAAGCTTCATCACATGGTATCCGATAAGATACATGCAAGAGCTAGAGGGCAAGTGCAGATGCTTACACGTCAACCTACAGAAGGTAGAGCTAGAGGTGGAGGTTTAAGATTCGGTGAAATGGAGAGAGATTGTCTGATAGCCCACGGTACGGCTGCTTTACTGAAAGATAGACTCCTAGAGGAGTCCGATGCGACGACGATATATGTGTGTAGGAACTGCGGCTTCCTAGGCTATTATGATAATAGGCGTAAAGAGTATAGATGCCATATCTGCGGGAATAGGGCTAGGATAGTCCCTATAACCGTAGCCTACGCGTTTAAACTCCTACTCCAGGAGCTTATGAGTCTATGTATAGCTCCTAGACTCATAATAGAGGAGGTGTCCTAGAGTATGAGTATCGAGGAATCCGTTAGATGCAGGATAGCCGGTATAAAGTTCGGTATACTCTCGCCTATCGATATACAGAAACTCTCAGTTGTAGATATAACGACGTCGGATACCTACGACGAGGATGGCATGCCTATCGCTTCAGGCTTGATGGATAACAGGATGGGCGTCCTAGAACCTGGACAAGCATGTAGAACATGCTTCAACCTTGCATCCAGATGTCCAGGGCATTTCGGCTCCATAAAGCTCGCCGTACCCGTCGTTCACATAGCCTTCGTTAAGTATATCTACGAGCTTCTATCTGTGACGTGTAGAAACTGCGGCCGCCTCCTACTACCGGAAGAGGATATCGCCAGATATAGTAGGTTGTTGAAGCGTATCTCTAAGGAGAGAGGCGAGTATCCTGAAGCCTTGAAAAGGATCATAGTAAAGAAAGCTAGTAAAACGTATGAATGCCCTCATTGCAAGTCGCCTCAAGTTAAGATCGAGCTTGTTAAACCTATATCGTTCTACGAGGTTAGCGAGAAGGGAAGGATATCGCTAGATCCAGCGACTATAAGGAGTAGGTTGGAGAGGATACCTGACGACGATTTAAGGCTGCTGGGCTTTGACCCTGAGGTCGCCCGTCCAGAGTGGATGATTATACAGATACTGCCCGTCCCTCCGCTCGTAGTTAGGCCGTCGATAACATTAGAATCCGGTATAAGATCTGAAGACGATCTGACGCATAAGTTAGTCGATATCGTAAGGATAAATGAGAGGATAAAGGAGTGTATAGAGAGCGGGGCTCCCACAGCTATAAGAGAGGAGCTTGCGGATCTCTTACAATACCATGTAACGACATACTTCGATAACGAGACTTCAGGTATACCGCCTGCTAGGCATAGATCTGGTAGACCTCTTAGGACGTTAGCTCAGAGGTTGAAGGGTAAGGAGGGTAGATTCAGGTTAAACCTCTCCGGTAAGCGTGTAGACTTCTCAGCTAGGACTGTTATCTCCCCAGATCCGAATCTAGAGATAGATGAGGTGGGTGTACCGGTGGAGATCGCTACAAGACTTACCGTACCTGAGAAAGTTACTGTGTGGAATATAGAGGAGTTAAGGAAGCTTGTTAGAAATGGGCCGTTCAATCATCCTGGAGCTGTATACGTTATAAGACCTGATGGGCGTCGTATAAGACTTGAATTCTCGGATAGGGAGCGTATAGCTGAGGAGCTTCAAGTAGGCTATATTGTAGAGAGACATCTGAAGGATGGAGATATAGTTCTATTCAATAGGCAACCGTCGCTCCACCGTATGTCTATAATGGCTCATAGAGTGAAGGTCCTACCGTATCGTACGTTTAGGCTGCATCTAGCCGTATGTACGCCTTACAACGCGGATTTTGATGGAGATGAGATGAATCTCCATGTGCCCCAATCCGAGGAAGCGCAAGCTGAAGCTAAACTTCTAGCAGAGGTTCAAACTCAGATACTATCCCCTAGGTATGGTGCCCCTATAATCGGTGCTACGAGAGACTACCTTACAGCTGCATATATGTTGACGCGTAGGACAACCATGCTGACGAAGGATGAAATCGGTAAGCTTCTAGCAGCCATAGAGTATACGGGTGAGTTGCCCCCGCCTATAGTCGAGAAGCCTGAGCCGTTATGGAGTGGTAAACAGGTATTCAGCCTACTGCTACCTAAAGATTTCAACTATCTCGGTAAATCGTCGGTATGTAAGCATAAGCATGCATCTCCAGAAGAAGAATGCCCGGATGACGGTATAATAGTTATTAAAGACGGGGTCCTCGTTAAAGGCGTTATAGATAAGGGTGCTATAGGCGTAGAAAAGCCGGATACACTGCTACACGTATATGTGAAGAAGTATGGTAACGAAGCCGGTAGAGTATTCATAACAAAACTATGCAAACTTCTTAATGTATTCATCTCTATGAAGGGCTTCTCCTATAGTCTGGATGAACTTAAGCTGAGTAGGGAGAGCGAGGAGGAGATATACAGGACGCTTAATGAAGCTAGCCGTAGGATCCTAGAAATCATAAAGCAGGCTGAAGAAGGTAGGTTGCCGAAGTTGCCGGGTAAAAGTCTGCAGGAAAGCTTAGAGATAATGGTGATGGATGAACTAGCTAAAGCTAGGGAGAGATGCGATGAGATAGCTGAATCATCATTCAGCATGGAGAATAGAGGTGTCATAATGAGTAGAGTTGGTGCTAGAGGCTCTGCTTTGAATATAGGGCATATGTCAGCTTGCCTAGGGCAGCAGTCTGTGAGGGGGCGTAGAGTTCCTAGAGGTTTGAGGGGGCGTAGCCTCCCACATTTCAAACCTGGGGATCAAAGCCCTGAGGCAGGGGGTTTCGTGAAATCCTCATTCCTCAAAGGATTAACGCCTACAGAATTCTTCTTCCACGCTATGGGTGGTAGGGAAGGGCTAGTGGATACGGCTGTAAGAACTCAGCAGAGTGGCTATCTACAGAGGAGGCTTATCCACGCGTTAGAGCTTGTCAGGGTTGAGTACGATGGAACTGTACGGGATATATTAGGTACCATAGTTCAATTTAAATATGGTGAAGATGGTGTAGATCCATCTAAAAGCGATCACGGTAAAGCCGTTAATATCGCTCGTCTATGTGATGAACTCATACTTAGAGGTGTGGGTTTAGGCGAGCCTCCGGCTTCAGAATCAGAGATAGATGAGCTTATATCCGGATTCGAAAAGATTCTACCTAGATCGATAATCAACGATATTAAGGATGTAGCTATCCGATCCAAAGCTTCCAGATCCCTTGTATCCAAGCTGTTAGAGGAAGCCTATAGAGCATATGAGGAGGCTCAAGTCGAACCTGGAGAGGCTGTAGGTATAGTAGCCGCTCAATCTATAGGTGAGCCGGGTACTCAGATGACTCTTAGAACATTCCATTGGGCAGGAGTTAAGGAGAGGGATGTAACACTAGGCTTACCTAGACTTATAGAAATCGTAGATGCTCGTAGAACACCATCTACACCTGTGATGACTATCAGGCTAGCCGACGAATATCGTCACGATCGAGAGAAGGCTGTTAAGATAGCTCAAGAGCTAGTATATACCACATTTAAGGATATCGTATCTAAGTATCTATTAAATATAGAGGGTGGCAGTGTAGAGTTTACGCTTAACGTAGATGAGATGAACGCTCGCGGTGTATCCTACAACCTATTATCCCATAGACTTCAGATGAAGGATATAGAGTTTCTCATCATACCTGAACGTAATATAGTGGTCACTAGGTATAGGGATGGTAGGATACCTGATGAGGAATCCTTAAGGGTTCTCGCATCCAAGATACTATCTATCCATATAAAGGGTGTTAAGGGTATAACAAGGGTTCAGGTAGCCGAAGATAAAGGTGAATGGGTGCTTCTAGCTGACGGCTCGAATCTAGCTGAGGTAGTAGGTATAGAAGGTGTGGATCCATCTAGAGTTGAAACTAACAACTTCTTCGAGATATGTGATGTACTGGGTATAGAGGCTGCTAGAAGCGCCATCATAAGCGAAATAATGAACGTCTTCCAAGGTATAGGTGGAGGTTTAGATATAGATGTGAGGCATGTGATGCTCGTAGCCGATATGATGACTAGGACCGGTAGGATAACGCAGATAGGTCGTCATGGAATAGCAGGTCAGAAACCGAGCCCACTAGCGAAAGCCGCTTTCGAGATTACAGTCCCTAGCATAGTGGAATCCGCCGTAAAAGGCTCTCTAGATGAGCTTAAAGGCGTGACTGAAAATATAATAGTAGGTCAAGTAACTCCTATAGGTACGGGCTTCGTCGATATCTATATGGAGCCTCTAAGCGGAATACTTAGCGGAAGCTAGGGGGTTGATATGCCATCTCCATAGTGGAAATCTCTAGATCGATCCTCAATGCCGTGAGGACGGGTAAAGTGTATATTGGAGCTAGCTCAACGCTTAAATCCGTTATGTTTAAAAGAGTTAGATTAGTTGTGTTAGCTGAAAATGCTCCTAGAGATATAGCCGACGATCTAACGTACTACTGTAAACTTTCAGGTATACCCGTATATATTTATAAGGGGTCTAGTATAGAGCTTGGTAGAGCTTGCGGTAAACCGTTCCCAGTATCAGCTTTAGGTATAAGGGATCCAGGTGATAGCGATATATTCGAGCGGTTAGGGGTGGAGCTTAGGTGATGCGTGATGCCTGAGATAAGGCTTACTAAAGATGAAATGCAGTATATGGCCCTCCTAGAGACTGTAGCTCAGGTTGAATGCCATGACTGTATAATAGATAATGAGAGGGGTAGGATAATATTCATCGTTAAGGAGGGTGACGCTGGGAAGGCTATAGGTAGGAATGGAGTTAACGTTAAACGGCTCTCGCAGATACTAGGTAAATCCATAGAGATAGTGGAGTATAGCGATAACCCTGTAAAGTTATTGATGAACGCTTTCACACCTGCTAAAGTTAAGGAGATCCGTATAGTCGAGAAGCCTAATAAAGGTAAGCTTGCCATAGTTGTAGTAGAGCCTAAGAGTAAAGGCTTGGCCATAGGTAAGAATGGTAAGAATATAGATAGGGTTCGGAAGATAGCTAAACGATATTTCGATATAGCTCATGTGGTGATAAGAGAGGCCTAGGCCTTATAGAGCTGGTAAATTTTTAAATGAGGGCCCTACCTTCTCTCTTAAACAAAGTTGTAGTTAAGGGTTAAGCTATGCCGGGTGAGTTCGCAGCTAGAAATCTGAGGAAGCGGAGGAAAAAGTTTAGGTGGAGTCTTAGGGAATATAAGCGTAAGATGCTAGGGCTAGATATAAAGGCGAACCCGCTTGAAGGAGCCCCGATGGCTAGAGGTATAGTGCTTGAGAAGGTGGGAGTCGAATCTAAGCAGCCTAATAGTGCTATCCGGAAATGTGTACGTGTACAGCTCATAAAGAACGGTAAGGTTGTGACAGCCTTTCTCCCAGGTGATGGCGCCCTTAACGTCGTGGATGAGCATGATGAAGTAATAATAGAGAGTATAGGTGGTACTAGGGGGAGGTCTATGGGTGATATACCTGGCGTAAGGTTTAAGGTTACGATGGTTAACGGTGTTCCGCTTAAGTTGCTTGTTCAAGGTAAAGCTCAGAAGCCTATGAGGTAGATGCGATATGAGCATTACAGACCTATGTAAAGAGATTAAGCTTTTCGGTAAATGGGAGTTTGCAGGGATCGAGGTAAGGGATCCAGGTTTAAAACGGTATATCTGCCTTAAACCTGTCGTTATCCCATATACAGGCGGTAGGCATGAGCATAGGAAGTTCGGTAAAGCTGAAGTGCCTATAGTCGAGAGGCTTGTAAACCAGCTTATGAGGCCTGGTAAGAACGCCGGTAAGAAGGTTAAAGCTATAAAGATCGTTAAGAACGCTTTCGATCTAGTATATCTGAGAACTGGTAGGAATCCTATAGATGTCCTCGTTAGAGCTATAGAGAATGCAGCTCCCTGCGAGGATGTAACCAAGGTCGTGTACGGTGGCATAGTATACTTTAAGGCTGTCGATATATCGCCTATGCGTAGGTTAGATTTAGCTTTAAGATGGATAGTCGAGGGTGCTAGGAAAGCTGCCTGGAAGAATCCTAAGACGATAGATGAATGCCTTGCAGATGAGCTTATATTAGCGGCTGAGGGCAACTCTAAATCCTACGCTATTCAGAAGAGAGATGAGTTGGAGCGTATCGCCGCAGCCTCTAGGTAGAGGCTGGATAACTTAACGTTACGCCATATTCTGTTTAAGATAGAGTTTATAAATAGGCTCCCCTAAGGATATTCCAGGAGATGAGCTCTAGTAAACCTCATCTAAACCTCGTAGTATGCGGACATGTCGATCATGGTAAAAGCACTATGATGGGACATCTGCTATACCTGATAGGCGCTGTAGATGATAAAACGTTAAAGGAATACGAGGAGCAGGCTAAGGCTCTAGGTAAAGAGACGTTTAAATTCGCATGGGTTCTAGATAGGCTCAAGGAGGAGAGGGAGAGAGGTTTAACGATAGACCTATGCTACATGAAATTCGAGACTGATAAGTATTTCTTCACCTTGATAGATGCCCCCGGTCATAGGGATTTCATAAAGAATATGATAACAGGTGCTAGTCAAGCCGACTGCGCTATACTGGTAGTCTCCGCTAAGCAGGGCGAGTATGAAGCCGGTATAGGCCCGCAGGGGCAGACTAGGGAGCATGCATTTCTGCTGAAAACGCTTGGTGTGAATCAGCTTATAGTAGCTGTCAATAAGATGGATGATCCATCCGTGAACTGGAGTCAAGCAAGGTTCAACGAGGTTAAATCAGGTATTGAGCGTCTCCTTAGACTCGTCGGCTACGATGTGTCGAAGATACCTATTATACCTGTATCAGCTTGGACTGGTGATAACCTTGTTAAGCCGAGCGATAAGATGCCGTGGTATAAGGGTTTAACCCTATTTAAAGCTCTAGATATATTCGAGGTTCCACCCAAACCTATCGATAAACCGTTAAGGCTGCCTATACAAGACGTCTACAGTATCTCAGGTGTAGGTACTGTACCAGTCGGCAGGGTTGAAACAGGTGTTCTTAGAGAAGGTGATAGGGTTATATTCGCTCCATCAGGTAAGGTGGGTGAAGTCAGATCTATAGAGACTCATCACGTACGGATAAAGGAGGCTCTACCAGGTGATAATATAGGATTCAACGTTAGAGGTTTAAGCCGTACAGATATCCGTAGAGGTGATGTGGCAGGCCCGATAGATAATCCGCCGACGGTTGTACGGGAATTCATAGGTCAGATAGTCGTCGTATACCATCCCACAGCTATAGCCGCAGGCTATACGCCGGTACTCCACATACATACGGCTACAGTGCCTGTTAAGTTCGTTGAGCTTATAGCTAAGATCAATCCTAGGACGGGTGAAGTTTTAGAGGATCATCCATCGTTCCTCAGAACAGGCGATATCGCTCTAGTAAGATTTCAGCCGCTTAAACCTGTGGTAGCAGAGCTATATTCGGAGTTCCCGCAACTAGGTAGATTCGCTATCAGAGATATGGGTATGACGATAGCCGCGGGTATAGTGAAGGAGATAACCCAAAAAGAGTCTCTCGAAGTTAAGAAGTAGCCTTTCATAGCATATGAAAAGTTAAAATAATTGTTTCTCTCCTTCTCTTTCACCTGGTCTAGGAATCATGTCTCAGGTAGCTTCGATTAAGCTGGTATCGACCAATCTTGAGAAGCTGGAAGAGGTTTGTAGAGAGATAAAGGAGGTAGCTGAAAAGACGGGTGTACCTATCTCAGGCCCCATACCTTTACCTACCAAACGTATAAAGATCGTAACTAGGAAGACTCCGTGCGGCGAGGGAAGCCATACATTCGATAGATGGAGTTTAAGAATACATAAACGTCTGATAAAGGTGCCTGCTAACGAAAGCTTCATGAGGAGATTTATGAGGATAAGGATACCTGAGGAAGTTCATATAGAGGTGAAACTTACTCCTAGATGAACGGGTATACTGAGAGGGAAGCTCCTCCCGATTTTAGCTTTAGGTATACGCAGAATATAATCGTTAGATTAGATTTGAATCTCTCGAGGGGGAAGCTCTGTGCCCAGGTGGCTCATGCAGCTGTAGAAGCTTCTGAGAAAGCTAGGATACTGAAAACTGCATGGTGGGAGGCATGGATGAGGGAGGGTCAGAGGAAGGTCATCCTATACGCGGATACGCTTGAAGACCTCCTAAGATTGAAGAAGGAAGCTGAGAAGCTAGGTCTCCCATCAGCCCTCATAGAAGATAGAGGATTAACGGAAGTACCACCTGGAACTGTAACCTGTCTAGCTATAGGTCCTGCTCCGATAGAGCTTGTGAATACGGTAACCGGTAAGCTTAAGCTTTTAAGGTAAATCCAAATCTTTATGCTTTCAGAAATTGCTAGGCTCGATCTTAGCTGTATCAGCCGCTCTAACATGGGCTGTATCTAATGTATCGATAAGGAAGAATATAGAGGAAGCAGGTTTCTTAGTTGTTTCTCTAGTTTTAACCATCACCGGTATTCTATTCTTCACACCCCTAACCATAGTTTTAGCAGAGTCTCGGCTAGAATTTAGAGCTATCCTAGCTTTCCTCCTAGCAGGATTCTTACAGCCTGGAGTTACCCGTATACTGTACTATATGAGCGTAGAGAAGCTCGGTGTAACCGTAACGTCGGCTTTGACATCTTCAGGCCCGATATTCAGTACGCTCTTCGCCTATATGCTACTAGGAGAAGAAGCTCCATATACGTTATGGCTAGGTGTATTCCTGGTAGTCTTAGGATCCGCATCGATCCAACTCTACATCCATCATGACGGTCATGTAAGGAGCTTTAATACTAAATACTTGGTATACCCGTTTGCATCCGCTATCTGCGGAGGCCTCGGCTACGTTACTAAGAAACATGGTTTAAAGTTGTGGAATGCACCCGTGATAGGCATATTCCTAGGATATACCTCAGCATTCATCCTATACTACCTCATATTAACGATTCTAGATAGTAGAGGCATCTCGGCTAGGTTTGATAGCCGCTCATTTAAGCTTCTATGGAAACCCGGTATCGGCATAGCCATCGGCCACCTACTCTCCTTCTATGCTTTAACTTACACCGATGTCTCGATAGTTACCTCCCTCCAACAGATGCAGCCGCTATTCATAATACTACTAGCGAAGCGCTATCTAGCGAAATTTGAGGTAATCGATTTGAAGCTTATACTCGGCACTATCGCTATACTTTGTGGGGCTATCCTCGTACTGATCGTTTGATAAGTTAAGTGTTAGCTAGGTGCCTGCTCACCGTTTAACCTTCTCATACGCTGCTAGCAATAGTATGGGTAGGATTACCGTCGCCTCCCCGTCGATCACGGCATAATCTGCTTCAGGCTTCAATTTACCCCAGCTTATTGCCTCCCTAGGTCTAGCTCCAGATAAGCTTCCATCATACTCGGGTGCGGTCGTTATATATATGGCTTTATCCAATCCGCCTCTAAACTGGCTGTACCAGATTACTGTATGCTTACTTATCCCCCCGCCTATTATCAATGCAGCTAGCTTCTCAGCATCATAGACTTGATCTAGGAGGCTGCTCATATCGCTCCAGAAGTCTACTTCGATCCTTCTCCTACGTGAGTATAGGAATAGTTGGAATCCGAAGCATGAATCTAGAACTCCGAGCGAATATAATGGTACTCTACGTAGGTACAACGCTCTGAGTATGGAATTTTCATCTTCTATCCTCCCACCTATCTCCCAGCATAGCTCTCTCACACTCCACTGATCCTTAACTCTACTAAGCTCATCTAGGATGGATGTAGTCTTCGATTCTATCAGTATACCGTAATTCTCAGTAGGAATCAATACGTTACCCAATCTATGTATGTTAAGCTTATTCAGGAATATATCGTCGAGGTCGAATGATCCATGATAATATTCACCGTAGGCTCTAGCTAGGTCATGGTCGATAGCTCCGCCAGTCGTAACTACGCCGTCGACATAACCCCTACGTATGAAATCGGCTATGACACCTCTGAGACCTGTAGCTACTATGCATGCCGGGAAAGATAATAGTAGCGTACATTTATCATCTCTTAAAACATCTGCAAGGATTCTTACAGCTTCAGCTAGGTTTTTAGCGGTAAACCCTCCACTACACCCCATATGATCCACAAGCTCGCTTACAGGCATATATTCCTCCAGACGGTAGTCTTTAACCCTTCTACTCAATAGTTCCTTCCTCACATTATTCATCCTTTGAAAGGTTAGGTTTATAATCTTGAATTTATAAGCATTTTAAGGGTCTATAGGTATGGATGACGCTAAATTCAAGGTTAAAGTCGAGCGTGTTAGTAGGGCTATAAAAGTGTCGAGAGAGTTAGTTAGCGAATTGGAGGGAGCTAGTAAGAGCATGGTGGATAAGATGCGTAAGGAAGCTGTGGATTGCCCGGTGTTAGGATGTAAAGTCTCATTCATACAATGTTTCTTATGCTCCAACTTTCTTAGGAGGGTTAGAGGAATCGTATACTGTAAAGGTGAGCCTCTAGGAGGATAGATGTTTGAGTGGCAAAACTAGATTAGTCGTCTTAATTGTCATGAACCTCTTAATACTGGCTTTCATACTATACTTTCTATGGTTTTACTTCCTCCCCCTCTTCAGATTTTCGGGTATGTATATTGAGATAAGAGCTGCGGTTATAATGATATCTGTAGCTTTCAGTATAGCGATAGCTATCTCCATATACATGGCTTGGAGGGCTTACAGGGAGTCTAGTAGAGAGGAGGTTGTAGAGGGGGAGATAAGTTTATAAGTAGTGTTTTATGCGTTACTTATGCATCCTAGATGAGGACAGTTAAGGAAGTTTATATGCATAACAGTAATAGAGGTGGGTTGCATGGTAGCACATACTTTCGTAGTTAAGTTTGGGGGGAAGAGTCTAGCTACGCCGGATCGCATCAAGCTGGCCGCATTTAAAGTAGCTGAAGCTGTTAAGAAAGGGTATAAGCTTGTAGTAGTGGTCTCGGCTATAGGGGATACTACCGATAGGTTGATAGAACTTCTGGAATCTGTATGCGAAGGACAGTGTGATCCTAGGTTTAAAGATGAAGTCTTATCGATGGGTGAAAGACTCAGCGCTAGGTTATTCGCCGCGTCGCTTAAATCTATCGGATTGGAAGCCAGATTTCTCGATCCTAGCAATGATGATTGGCCTATAATAACCGATGAGAACTTCGGTGATGCAAACCCATTAGGCGAATCGATAGAGAGGATAAGCATATATATTAAACCTCTACTAGATTCAGGTATCATACCGGTGGTACCTGGATTCATAGGTAGATCTAAGAACGGCTGTATAACTACCCTCGGTAGAGGTGGAAGCGATACCACAGCATTCCTTATAGCTAAAGGCATTTCCGCCGATCAGGTTATACTCGTAACCGATGTCGATGGTATAATGACGGCGGATCCTAAGATAGTCTCTAACCCTAAGCGCATAGATACTATATCCGTGCACGATTTATCCGTATTGGCTGATGTTGGAGCTAAATTCATCCATAAGAAAGCGTTAGCGTATAAAGATCCATCTATAGATGTTAAGGTATTGAGTTTTAGATCAGTAGGTCTCGAAGATCAGGGTACCGTAATAAAGGGTGGGTTGGAGAGGAGGATCGATGTAACGCAGGTGTATGATAAACCTATAGGGTATATAACGATATTAGGTGAAAGTGTATCATCGCATATAGAGGTTGTATGCGAAGCCTTGTCGATAATAGGGTCTGCAGGGCCTATACTAGGTTTATCGTGTGACAATCGATCTATAATAGTGTATATGCCTGAGGATCTATGTGTCAGTGTAGCCGATAGGGTTCATCAGCTAGTTGAGAAGTATGGAAAGGAGGTTAAAGCTATAGCCATACGTAGAGGATTATCCCTACTCGCGGTGAGAGGTTTTGGGCTTGAAGAATCACCCGGAATCATAGCTAGTATATCTAAGCCATTAAGCGAGAAAAACGTGAATATACACGGTATGTATACGGTATCCTCCACGGTTTTCATCTTAGTCGACTGGAATTCTAAAGATATAGTCATCTCTACTTTAAGAAATGTTTTCGATGAGAGGTGGAATACATGTATAGCGTAGCTGTAGTCGGCGCTACAGGGGTCGTAGGTCAGCAGTTCTTAGTTGCTCTAAATGGTCATCCATGGTTTAAGGTAGATTGTCTAGCGGCATCGCCTAGATCTGCTGGTAAACCGTATATAGAGGCTATAAAGGGATCTGAAGGCGAGGTTAGATGGTTCTGCGATGAGCCTATACCCGAAGCATTCATCGAGATGGAGGTTAAAGATTCGTCGAGCATAAAACCGTCGGATTTCGATCTGATATTCACGGCTGTAGAATCTGATGTAGCTTTAAAGATTGAGCCGCTCTACGCTAAGGAAACACCTGTGGTTAGCACCTCATCAGCTTTCAGGTACGAGGAAGATGTACCGGTGCTCGTACCTGGAGTTAACGATGAGCATATACGACTTATAGATTTACAGAGGAGGCGTAGAGGGTGGGAGGGCTTCATAACCCCTATACCTAACTGTACGACTACCGGTCTTGTAGTAACCCTGAAACCTCTTATGGACGAATTCGGTTTGGAGAAGATTATTATGACTTCGATGCAGGCTTTATCTGGTGCCGGTAGATCACCTGGAGTTTTAGCTCTCGACATAATAGACAATATTATTCCCTACATAAGAGGGGAAGAGTGGAAGGTTGAAACAGAGACTAAAAAGATTCTAGGTTCTGTGGTCGAAGGTAGGATTAAACCTGCTGATTTCAGGATAAGCTGTACCTGTACACGTGTATTCGTTAAAGACGGGCATACAGAGGTTGTCTACGCCTCTTTGAAGCGGAAAGCATCCGTGGATGAGGTTAAGGAGGCGTTCACAACGTTCGGTGAGGTAGTATTTAAAGATTCTAAGCTCCCATCAGCCCCTAGACGTTTCATAGTATGTTCCGATGATCCGTTCCGTCCTCAGCCTAGACTTGATAGGGATCTATACGGTGGTATGGCTGTAGCCGTGGGGCGTATAAGGGAGGATCCAGCTCTAGAGAACGGTGTTAAATACATTCTTCTATCGCATAATACCCGTCTAGGTGCAGCTAAGGGTGCTGTATTGACGGCAGAGCTCCTTGTTAAGGAGGGTGTTATATGAGGGTTTATATGGGTAAGGAGAGAAGGTTGAAGAAAATATTCCGAGATGACGGTAAAACCGTTATAGTCCCTATGGATCACAGCGTAACCACAGGTCCCATAAAGGGTTTAATCGATATGCAGCGTACGGTGGATAGCTTGAAGTGTGGTTATGTAGATGCGATTGTTCTCCATAAAGGTATAGCGAAGTATATCGATAGCAGGGGTCTAGCGTTGATAATACATCTTTCTGGAAGTACTGTAAGAAGTCCTGATCCGAATTGGAAGGTTCAAGTATCATCTGTCGAGGAGGCTTTACTCCTAGGTGCGGATGCTGTATCGGTTCATATAAATCTCGGAGCTGAGAAGGAGCATTATATGCTTAGAAAGCTTGGGAAGGTAGCGGATCTATGTGATAGATGGCAGATACCGTTGCTAGCTATGATGTATCCGAGAGGTCCTAAGATCGCATCCGAATATGATGTAGAGGTAGTAGCTCACGCGGCTAGACTCGGAGTGGAGCTGGGTGCAGATGTTGTTAAGACGGTGTATACAGGTGACAGGGAGAGTTTCAGGAGGGTTGTAGAGGCATGTCCGGTGCCTATAGTCTTAGCTGGCGGGCCTAAAACCCCTGATGTTAGATCCTTCCTCAAGATGGTGTATGAGGCTATAGATGCTGGAGCTAAAGGTGTATCTATAGGTAGAAATGTATTCCAGGCTGAACCACCTGAAGCTATGGCCTACGCCTTGTATAGCATAGTACATGAGGATACCGATTTCGAGGAGGCGTATAAGAGGTTTCTCGATACCGCTGGTAGGAGGTCTGACAAGTGAAGGAGCTTTGGCTCATATTCCCCCCTAATATTGGATCTGAGGATGCTGAGCGTATATTCCCCAAGCTTGACGGTCTATGCGACGGTGTTATACTGGAATCTAGGATGGCTATACCTGGTAATCGAAGCTACAAGGTAGCTTCGATTACGGGTGATTCGGATATAGTCATCGCATATGACATCGGAGATCTTGAGAGGAATATCTCTGATGGTAGGAAAACCGCGTACATACTTGAATTAGGGGTTAATACCTCTGTAGGTTCTCTACCTGATATACTTAGTAATATCTGTGAGAAATCCAAGTTCCTAGAATTCATATTGGTTAGATGCAGGGATTGGCGCGTGATACCTTTAGAGAATATCGTCGCTATGCTTAAAGGGAAGGTAAAGATTCTAGCCGAAGCTTCTACTCCCGATGATGCTCTACTGCTAGCTAACGTGCTGGAGATAGGAGTGGATGGCCTAGCTCTTAGCTCTCTAGATCTCACTTTTATAGCGTCATTAAGATCTATGCTTAAAGGTATAGGATCTCTGGAGCTTAAAGTAGCTAGGGTATCCTCCATCAAGTCTCTAGGTTTAGGTGCGAGGGTATGTATCGATACATGCGAACTTATGAGTTCAGGTGAAGGTATGCTTGTAGGCTGTCAGTCAAACTTCCTATTCCTAGTCGAAGCAGAGGTCTGGGAGAATCCATATGTACAGCCTAGACCCTTCAGGGTTAACGCAGGACCTGTAGGCCTATACATATACGTACCCGGGGATAGGACTAGATACCTTTCAGAGCTTTCATCAGGTAGCGATGTACTGGTGGTCGATAGGAACGGTCGATGCAGACCTGTAGACGTATGCAGGGTTAAGATCGAATGGAGACCCCTTATACTCGTCGAAGCCATATGCGAGGGATATACCGGTAAGGTTATACTTCAGAATGCTGAAACCATAAGGCTCATAACACCTGATGGATCTAAATCCGTAGCCGAACTTCAACCTGGCAACGAGGTTCTCGTATACATTAAGCCAGGTGCACGGCATCTTGGAAGGCTAGTCGATTCTATGCGTATAATAGAGAGGTGAAATGCTTCAGGTTGGAACCTAAGATATGCGTACCTATACCGTGCAGAAGGGTGGATGAAGCCTCCTATCTGGTAGATAAGGCCTGCAAGGCTGAAGCCGATCTTATCGAGCTTAGACTCGATTACATAGATGATACGAGCTCTTTCAAACCGATTATCAGATATGTAGAGGATATAGATGTACCGGTTATAGCTACCGTTAGATCTAGATCTCAAGGAGGTTTATGGAAGTGGAGCGAGAAATCTAGGGTTGGGTTACTGGAGGAAGCCGCATACTCAGGTGTAGAGTATGTGGATGTGGAGCGTGATACTATGGATATCGAGAAAATCGTAGGTAGGTTAAAGAACGCTGGGGTTGAAGTCATAGTTTCCCATCATGATTTCGATAGGACGCCGGGATTATACAGTCTTACGTCTCTCTTCGAATCTATAAGGAGTACAGGTTGCGATATATGTAAGATAGCCGTCTTCGCTAGAAACTGGGAGGATAGTCTACTACTCCTAACGTTCTCTATGAACGTTTCTAAGAGGGGTAAGGTTGTATGCATTTCTATGGGTCATTACGGTCTACCTGCACGTATACTTGCACCGCTATATGGATCCGAGTATACTTATGCGTCGTTAAGCTACGAGTATCAGACGGCTCCAGATCAGATACCTATCGATAAGCTTAGACAGATCTATACTGCTCTGGGGCTATGAAAAGAATGAAGATCTCTGCTCATACCGGTATATATGGGGTTGTAGGCTATCCTATAGAGCATAGCTTAAGCCCTATGATACATAACGCTGCTATAGAGACTCTAGGTATAGATGCAGTCTACGTAGCGTTCCACGTTAAACCCGGTATGCTTAGGGACGCGGTCTACGGTATGAAAGCAATCGGGGTTAAAGGCTTTAATGTGACTACGCCTTTCAAGACCGAGATCGTATCATACCTCGATCAGCTCGATGAGGAGGCAGCCTTCGTAGAAGCCGTTAATACAGTCGTAGACGTGGATGGATGCTTTATAGGATATACCACTGATGGCCTGGGTGCTCTCGAAGCCTTGAAGTCTACGGTAGGCGATCTAGATGGTCTAAATATAGTTGTGATTGGTGCAGGAGGTGCTGCTAGAGCTTTAGTATATCGTCTATCGAAGATCCCATGCAATATAACGATCCTTAATAGGAGCTTAGAGAAAGCTAGGCTTATGGTCGAGAAGCTTGGATCGAATTCTAACGCTAAGCTCTCCTATCGAAGCCTATCGGAGGATGACCAGAAAGCAGTTATACCTAAAGCACATATAATAGTTAACGCTACCCCTGTAGGTATGACTGCACCTGGATGCCCTATCTCTTCGTCGCTTGTGAATAGTAGCCATATAGTCTTCGATATGATATACTGGCCTCCTGAAACACAGCTTTTAAAAGAAGCTAGGCTTAGAGGAGCTACTATCGTTAACGGTCTACCGATGCTTGTATACCAGGCGGCATACTCATTCAAGCTGTGGTTTGGCATACTCCCTCCGTTAGATGTTATGTTCAGAGTGGTCGAGGAGGAATTCTCAAGATATGGGGAAAGGTAGGGCATCTACGTTCGCAGCAGTATCGATCGTCAATGCTTTAGCCACCGGGCTAGGTGCTGCTCTAAGCATAGATCTACGTCTCGAAGCATACGTGGATATCGAAAGCGGTCGAGGAGTATATATAGAGTTCGAAGGCTTCCAGCCTAAGGATGCGAAGCTCGTGGAAGCCTGTCTATCGAAGGTAGCTAGCTATGCAGGCTTAACCGATGGATATGAAGCTAGGGTGAAGATAAAATCCGATATACCCATCGCTAAGGGTCTGAAGAGTAGTAGTGCAGCTTCCAACGCAGTGGTGCTTGCGGCTATGGAAGCTCTAGGTATAAGATGTAGCAGCTTTAAGGATAAGTTAAGGTTTGCTCTAAATATGGCTGTGGATGCATCGCTTGAAGCTGGGGTAACGATTACAGGGGCGTTCGACGATGCATCAGCATCGATGCTTGGAGGAATTGTCGTTACCGATAATTTCAACCGTGATATCGTGTATAGATCCAAACCTAGAGGAAGATTGAAGGTGGTATTATGTATACCTGAGGAGGAGCGATATACTGTCGAAGTCGATTTGCATAGCTTCAAGCGGCTAGGCGTTTTATTCAGGTTAGCCTGGCGTCTCGCCGTAATAGGGCGCTGGATGGATGCTATGAATATTAACGGTCTAGCCGTAGCCTCAGCTTTAGGATATGAGATAGCCTACCTGATAGATGCCCTTGAAGCCGGAGCGTTAGCGGCTTCTCCATCTGGTAAAGGTCCGGCGTTAGCCGCGGTTGTCGAAGAGGATAGGGTTGATAGCGTACTAGATAGATGGCTTAACCTAGAGGGTGAGGTTAAAGTGGTAGACGTGAATAGTAGATGTGCGTACAGCTGCAGGGAGGGTTAGATCGTTGAAAGTTCTATTCACGACTGCGGATAGATTGGAGGGATCTATACATAGCCAGCCCTCGAAATCCTATACGATAAGGTATCTCGTAGCATCGCTACTATCAGAGGGGGTTACAGTAATAGAGAATCCATCGATATGCGACGATACTCTCGCCGTAGTTAAGGCATGCGAAGCATTCGGTGCTAAGGTTGAATCAGGTGAAGATCTTATAAAGATATCATCAACTGGGTATCTGGAGGTTCCTAGCGTTATAATCGATTGCGGCGGATCCGCTACAGCTATACGTATCCTATCCGCCGTAGCTTCACTTGCTCCAGGTATAACCGTATTGACGGGGGATGAATCTCTAAGGTCAAGGCCCATAGGCCCTCTGATAGATGCGTTAAGGAGGCTTGGCGTGGAGGCATATTCTACACGTATGAACGGTCTTCCGCCTATAGTCGTATTTGGTGGTGGTATACCTGGAGGCTGTACATGGATCGATGGTAGTATAAGCTCCCAGTATGTATCTGGTCTACTATTCGTTCTACCAAAAGCGAGGAAGAAATCTTCGTTGAAGGTTATAGGTGAAATCGAATCTAAAGGTTATATCGATCTAACGCTATCCGTACTGGAGAGGTTCGGGGTTAAAGTTGAGCGTAGCGGATATTCGTATTTTGAAGCAGAAGCCGGGCAGAATTATCGCTCCCCGGCTACTTGTAGGGTTCCAGGTGATTATTCATCATCCTCATTCATACTTGTAGCTTGCTCTGTACTTCCATCGAAGGTTAGGATTTATGGTCTCATAGAATCAGATATGCAGCCGGATCGATTGATCGTCGATATAATTAGAGATCTTGGAGTAAACGTTAGGTTCGGCAGCGGCTATCTTGAGATAGAGAATTATGGCGATACGCTGAACGGGTTTGAAGTTGATGTAAGGGATTCACCTGATCTAGCTCCTCCGCTCGCGGCTTTAGCATGCTTTTGTAAAGGCGTATCCAGGATTAAGGGGTGTAGGAGGTTGAGGTTTAAGGAATCAGATAGGTTGAAAGCCATCTCATCAGAGCTTACACGTATAGGTGTTAAGGTAGAAGTGGAGGGGGATGTTATATCGATCTATGGATCTGGATGCGTGGACGGCGGCTACGCATATTCTTGGAGGGATCATAGGATCGCTATGATGCTTGCAATACTAGGTTTAGGTAGTCGTAGAGGTGTGATCGTGGATGGATTCGAGTGCGTATCTAAATCCTATCCTAGATTCCTATCTGATCTAGAAGCTATAGGGGGAAGATTCAGTATTGTCGGCTAACAGTTTCGGTAGACGTCTAGTGTTAACATGCTTCGGCGAAAGCCACGGTGAGCTTATAGGCGTCGTGGTAGATGGATGTCCGGCAGGCTTAAGGCTAGATGAGACAGATATACAGAAGGAGCTTGATAAACGTAGACCTGGATCTACGCCGTACTCTACGAGTAGGGTTGAACCCGATAGAGCTAGGATAGTTTCAGGCGTTCTAGATGGGTATACGACTGGTGCACCTATATGTATATTAGTGGGTAACAGGGATGTAGATTCAAGGCCATATGAGGTTTTCAGATTTAAACCTAGACCCGGTCATGCAGATTACCCTGCATATATAAGGTACGGTGGATTTAACGATTATAGGGGTGGTGGGAGATTCTCCGGTAGGATTACTGTATCATTCGTAGCGGCTGGGGCTATAGCTAAGAAGCTCTTAGGCATCCTAGGTATAGAGGTTTATGGGCATGTATGCCAGTTAGGGTGGGTAGCCTCTAGTAGACTTCCGACGGTAGATGAGTTGCGGAGGGTGTACGAGAATCCTGTAAGATGTGCTATACCTGAGCTAGTAGCCGATATGGAGGAGGTTTTGAAACGTTCGATAGAGGATGGTGATAGCATAGGTAGTATGATCGAAGCCTTCGCTTTCAACGTACCACCAGGTTTAGGTGACCCTATATTTCACAGTCTCGACGTTGATATAGCATCCATAATGTTCGCTATACCTGGAGTGAAAGCTTTAAGTATCGGTCTGGGGTTCGAAGCTGCCTCTATGAAGGGATCTGAGTTCATAGATCCATACATCATAGTGGATGGCAGGTTTTCGCAGAAGAGTAATAATTGTGGGGGTATCATTGGGGGTTTATCCACCGGCAGCCCGATACATATCCGGGTATCCTTCAAGCCTCCATCTACGATAGGTAGGAGGGTTGAAACGGTTAATCTCAAAACGATGACCGACGACTATCTGGAGGCATGGGGTAGGTATGATCCGTGTATAGGTATAAGGGCACTTCCGGTCGTGGAAGCCTGCTTAGCCTTCGTCATAGCGGATCACTGCCTTAATCAAGGGTTAATACCGGTGGTGATTAGAGATGAGCATCGAAGAGCTGCGTAGGGAGATAGATGAACTTGATAGACGTATAATCGAGCTTCTAGCTAGAAGGGTATCGATAGCTAGAGCTATAGGTAGAATTAAACGTGAAGCGAAGCTATGCGTCGTAGACCTAGATAGGGAGTGGAAGGTTTTATCAAATGTTAGATCTGAATCGGTAAAGCTTGGTTTAAATCCTGATTCCGTGGTGGATATCTATCGTAAGATTATAGATTTGTGTCGATCCATTCAATCTCCTATAAAAGTAGCTTTCCTCGGGCCTAGGGGAAGCTTCAGCGAAGAAGCTGCTCGGAGATTCCTCCCGATGGAAGAGTGCGTAGAGTTTAGGGAATATCCATATATAAGAGATCTATTCAGAGCTGTTGAAGAGGGTGAAGCGGACTACTGTGTGGTTCCTGTCGAAAACTCTATCGAAGGTAGTGTGAACGAAACTCTAGATCTATTATTCGAAACCAAGCTTAAGATATGCGGGGAGCTCGAACATAGGATAAGACTCAACCTTATAGGTAAGCCGGGGCTTAAACTAGATAATATCAAGGTGCTTATCAGTCATCCTCAAGCTATAAGTCAGTGTAGGAGCTTCATAGCAAGGGTTTTGAAGGGCGTGGAAATCCGAGAAGCTCCAAGCACTAGTCAAGCTGTTAAGTTATCCTTGGAGAGCGAATATACGGCTTCCATAGGCTCGGAGCTTGCAGCTAGACTATATGGTGGGGAGATAATCGCTAGGGGTATAGAGGATTATCGAGATAACTATACAAGGTTCTTCCTTCTAGGATGGGAGGATTCACCCTGCGTCGAAGGTTGTAAGACTTCGATAATATTCTCCACTCCTCATAAACCTGGAGCTTTATACAGAGCTCTATCAGTATTCGCTGAGAGAGGGGTAAATTTGACTAAGATAGAGTCACGTCCGATTAAAGGTAGGCCTTGGGAATATTTGTTCTACCTAGATTTCGAAGGTCATAGGAGGGATGAAATTTGCAGGCAGGCTATAGAGGATTTGAGGGAGAGGTCCCTATTCCTGAAGATTCTAGGCTCGTACAGGAAGATAGGTTAACCCTGGCTGTAGTAGGCTCCGGGGGGATGGGGCGCCTCCTTTCACGTCTACTTAAAGCTAGTGTATACCGGCTTATACTCGTGAGTAGGGATGTAGATAGAGCGAAGCTTATCGCTAAACGTATAGGTGTCGATTGGGGTGGATACGAATCTACAGCGTGCGCCGATATATGCATAGTCACTGTCCCACAGCGGTTCGTCGTAGATACCGTATCAAAGATATCTCAGAGGTTAAAGGCTGGATCCATCATCGCTGATATATCATCCGTGAAGACATATATTATACCGGAAGTTCTTAAGATATTGCCAAGTTGCATCGACTATATAAGTCTGCATCCGCTTTTCGGGCCATCTGTTAGGAGGTCCCCTAAGCTTAAAGTAGTCATTATACCTGTTAAATGCTCTAGCGTATCCCTAGATAGATTCGTATCGATACTGAGGAATGCAGGGTTAAACATGATACTTTCTACTATCGAAAAGCATGATCGTATAATGTCTGTTATACAATGTATCCATCACCTTTCGTATATGGCTCTGGCCTTAACACTAATAGAATACGTTAAGCCTGAGGATATATCTAGATACTCTACAGCATCTCTAGCTCACACTCTAAGGATGCTTAGAAGATTTAGAAGGATACTCGACGTAGTGAAGGAGATACAGGAGTCGAATCCATACTATGGGGAATGTAAAGTCAGTTTCATCGAATATGCTAGGCTTCTAGGCTTAATCGATGAACGAACGTGGAATATGCTCAAAGATGCTCTAGATAAATTATCGACGATAGAAGTGTAGTTATGGGTATAAGATGGCTTCACTCCTCTAAACCTGATATTCTACGTATCCTTCTCCCGACTACCTCAATTGGGTGATTCTCTATCTCTGATAGAAGTCTCCTAAGGGTAGGCATACCCGACTTATATTCTCTAATCCACTCCTCCGCATACTTACCACTCTTCACATGCTCAACCGCTCTACGCATATTCTCTTTAACATGCTGATCTATAATCTTCGGCCCTACAGTCAAACCTCCATGCTTAGCCGTATCCGATACGCTTTTAAGCATTCTCGTGAAGCCCCCCTCGTATATTAGATCGATTATAAGCTTAGCTTCATTGCATGCTTCGAAGTAAGCTAACTCCTCCGGATAGCCTGCCTCGACTAAGACTTCGAACCCGCTCTTTATAAGCTCTATGAGGCCTCCTACAAGAACTGTCTGCTCGCCTATAAGGTCGCTTTCGGTTTCATCTTTGAACGTAGTTTCTATGACGCCTGCTCTAGTGCACCCTAAAGCTTTAGCCATAGCTAAAACCTTACTCCAAGCTTCTCCGGTATAGTCTTGATGCACAGCTACTAGTGCAGGCGTACCGAACCCCTTAACGTATAGTTCACGAACCTTAGGTCCTGGAGCTTTAGGTGCAACCATAACCACATCCACGTAACCTGGTGGGATTATTTGTTTGAAGTGTATGTTAAATCCGTGGGCGAATCCTAAGGTCTTCCCAGGTTTAAGCTCCCCCTCTATATGCTCCTTATAAACTTCCGGTTGAACCATATCCGGTATCAGTACATGTATAATATCTGCTTTCCTACATGCCTCAGCTATCGGGTATACTTCGAACCCATCGTCAGAAGCTAATTTCCAAGATCCGCCTCCAGGTCTAACACCTATCACAACCTTTAACCCGCTATCTCTAAAGTTTAGGGCTTGAGCTCTACCCTGACTCCCATAGCCTATGATAGCTATCGACTGATCCTTGATGGGATCTAGAGAAACATCTTCATCCCTATAGATCCTAGGCATAACCCACCATCTCAACCTAGCTTCTTTTCCATGAAAATCTGGTATGCCCTCACCAATACCGATTTAGCAGTAGCTATAACCTCCCTCGGATCCTGCCCCTCCTCTGGTCTCACCTCGAAGCTTATAGCGCCATTATAGCCTATGTCATACAGAACTTCTAGTAGCTTAGCTACATCCCGCTCATCGTTTATAGATCCGGGTCTATAGAAGCCTGGATGCGTATCGTATAACTTTCCATCTAAGCTCTTAGCGCAACCTATATGGATGTGACCTATGAGATCGCTATACTCTCTCAGCATTTCAGGCTTTTCATCGAGGAGTGGACCATGGCTTAGATCCCATAGTAACGCGACATTACTGCATCTACCCCTAACTTTTCTCAAGACATCCGCCGTATCCCTCAAGCTCCCTATCAACCGCCTCCTATCCCATCTAGTATCAAAGCTCTCCAATAGTATAGTCATGCCATATTTCGATGCATGGGATGCGAGCTCTGTTAAAGTATCCGCCAAAGCTCTCCTGGACTTATCGATTAAATTCTCGCTTGGATAAGGCCCGGAGCATAGAGCTAGATACTTGATACCTCTCTCACCAGCTGCCTTCACCCTATTCTTCAAAGCCTCTAAAGCTCTAACCCTCTCCGATTCATCTATAGACGATGGATTCACGCCCCTAGCAAGTATATCCGGTTGAACTCCTACGGCAAAATCCACTCTATGCCTATAACTCTCTAAGATCTTCCAATCATCATCGCTTACATCATAGAGCTCTACGAGATCGAAGAATCGATCTTCAAGTATAGGCTTCAGCTTCTCCGCGACGCCCTTATTCATCTTCTGAAGCTCTGGGTAAGCCATAAACCCTACTATCCCGATCTTCCATGGAAATCTAGAAATCAATTCTAGACCCTTCACGTAGACCGACGTATAGAACATATACTTCACCCTCCGTTCAACTATATCGCCGCCTGGAAGATAAAGGTATATATGTAAAGCTCTTAGCAGCCCCTAGACTTTTTCCCCTCTTGCTAACGCCGTTATCCCTGTTCTAGCCAGCTCCTTTATCCCATACTGCTTCATAAGCTCTACAAAAGCGTTTATCTTATTGGGTCCACCGGTAACTTCTACTATCATGCTATCTGGAATTACATCGATAATCCTTCCACGGAATATCTGTGTATAGCCTAATATATCACTTCTAGCTCTAGAATCCGCTACATGGACTTTAACTAGTAGAAGCTCTCTGATTACGCTCTCCGATGGATTGAGCCTAGATATCTTAACGACTTCCACAATTTTCTGTAGCTGTTTAGCTATCTGCTCCACCGTCGCTTCATCCCCTTCTACGACCATAGTTATCCTAGCTAAATTAGGATTCTCCGTGGCGCCTACGGATATGCTCGAAATATTAAAGCCTCTACGTCTGATGAGATTCGTTATCTTGAACAGAACCCCAGGCTTATGCTCTACTATCGCGGCTATTATATGCGCGCTCACAGCTCCTCTACCTCCTCCACATCATATCCTTCAAAGATCCTCCGGGAGGTATCATCGGCAGCACATTCTCCTCTGGATCTATGAGGATATCTATCACGGTCGTAATATCGCTCTTTAAAGCTTTAGCGAAAGCCTCCTTGAAATCATTTAAACTCTCTACTCTAACCCCACTCGCACCGTATGCTTCTGCAAGCTTTACGAAATCAGGTATTCTACCAAGATATACATGGCTATATCTCCTACGATAGAACAGCCTCTGCCATTGCGCTACCATACCCAGCACACCGTTATTCAACACTACAACCGTTACAGGTATATCCTCGGCCACCGATGTAGCTAGATCCTGTTCGGTCATAAGGAAGCTTCCATCACCGGCTAGATCCACTACTGGTAAATCTGATCTAGCAATCTTCGCTCCTAACGCCGCTGGGAAACCGAAGCCCATCGTCCCTAAGCCTCCTGACGTTATATACCCACCAGGCATGAGTACCTTGAAATGTAGGTACGCCCACATCTGATTCTGTCCAACCTCAGTCACCAGTATAGAATTACGCGGCATAAGATTTCTTATCTCACGTATCACAGCTGGAGCTGTAAGCTTTCCATCTTCGTGCTCTAAGTATTCCTTAGCCGCTTCTACCAGCTCGTTTACACGTTTAATCCATTCAGATCTACGAACGCTAGGTTTAGATGCATAACCGATTATCTCGTCGTATATAGCTTTCAAAGCCCTTCTAGCGTCGGCTACTATAGGTATGTGAACCCTGATATTCTTGTTAATCTCAGCTGAATCTATATCTATGTGTATTATCTTAGCTTCAGGGCAGAAGCTATCGAATCTACCCGTAGTTCTATCCGAGAATCTAACGCCTACAGCAAGTATGACGTCGGATTCACATATAACCTTGTTAGCTACTCCTCCATGCATACCAACTCCTCCGATGCAAAGTGGATGGTCCTCAGGTACAGCGCCTTTACCCATAAGAGTCGTACCTATAGGTGCTTGTAGTAGTTCTGCTAAAGCTATCAGCTCCATATACGCTCCAGATAGCTTTACGCCTCCACCGGCTAGGATAAATGGCTTCTCAGCCTCTATTAGGAGTTTAGCCGCTCTCTTAATCTGCAACGGATGAGGGTCCAGCTTAGGATTATATCCTAGAAGCTTCACGTTTTCAGGGAACTCCATATCAGCTTCCATCTGCTGGATATCTCTGGGCAGATCTATGAGAACTGGTCCAGGTCTGCCTGTAGACGCTATGTAGAAAGCCTCTTTAACAATCCTAGGTATATCCTCCGCGCTTCTAGGCTGGAAGCAATGCTTCGTTATAGGTGTCATTATACCTACTATATCTGCCTCCTGGAATGCATCCCTACCTATCATATTCGTAGGAACTTGCCCTGTGATAGCTACTACGGGTGAGGAATCCATGTACGCGGTAGCTATACCCGTCGTCAAGTTGGTCGCACCTGGACCTGATGTAGCCATACAGACTCCAACGCTGTTGCTAGCTCTAGCATATCCATCAGCCATATGTGCGGCGCACTGCTCATGCCTAACTAGGATATGTCTTAAATCCGCTTCATCGTATAATACATCGTAGACTGGTAGTATAGCTCCTCCAGGTAGGCCGAATATTACCTTCGCTCCTTCCCTCTTCAAAGATTCTATCAGAGCTTTAGCACCCGTCATCCTAACCATTATCCACACCTCCGAGTAGGAGGTTAGTGCCCTCTAACAACGCCTCTATACTCGCGATGACTATATCTTCACGAGCACTATAGGACGTAACAGTCCTATCACCCCTACTAAGTACGACTGATACCTCTACTATAGCATCGGTTCCACCGCTGATCGCTTCAACCTCATACCTATCCAGCTTTATAGGTTCGAGTAGGTTTAAAGCAGCTTTAGCAGCGTTCATAGCTGCATCCACAGGGCCTACACCTATCGCAGCGGCTTGAACAACCCTATCCTTAAATCTAAGCTTAATAGAAGCTGTAGGTGTAATCTTATCGCCTGTAACGACTACTAGCTCTTCGAGCGTTACGAATCTAGCCCTAGGTATACCCATAACGTTCTCGGCTATAACTCTTAGATCGGTATCCGTAACCTTCCTACCTTTATCGCCCATAGTTTTAACCCGCTGGAATATCTCTTCGAGTTGCTCCTTAGTCGGGTTCAACCCCATATCCTTTAATATAACTTCTATCCCATGTCTACCTGCATGTTTACCGGCTACAAGCCTCCTACGCCTACCCACAATCTCCGGAGGTATAGGCTCATAGGTCGACGGATTCTTAAGTATACCGTGCGTATGTATACCTGACTCATGCGTGAAAGCGTTATCCCCGACTATAGCTTTATTCGGAGGTATAGAGACACCGGTGATTCTCGATACAAGTTGGGATACTTCGTATATCTTAGATAGATTCAGCTTCACCTCGTACCCGTATAGTATTTTTAGTGTTACTGCTATTTCTTCTAGTGCTGCGTTTCCAGCTCTCTCGCCTAGACCGTTCACGGTTGCATGAACCTGCCTAGCACCAGCCTCAACCGCGGCGATACTATTAGCAACAGCTAAACCAAAATCATCATGACAATGAACGCTTACGATCTTATCAGGGAATCTCTTAGTGATACTTGAGAATAGTTTATACGCTCTATTAGGGGTCAGTACACCGACAGTATCGCAGATACATAGCCTATCTGCTCCGTTATCTACACCCCTTCTGAAGAACTCTTCTAGGAACGCTTCATCACTCCTACTAGCATCTTCGGCTGAAAGCTCGACTATCAAACCGTAGCTTTTAGCATACCTTACACACTCCTCTACTATGGATAAGACATCCTCCCTACTCTTGCCAAGCTTGTATTTGATATGGAGATCCGATGAAGGTATCACTAGATGGATACTCCTACATCCGGCTTTAGCTACAGAATCTATATCTGCGATCACACCTCTACCCATGCCGCATATCTCTGCTTTCAATCCCTGATCAGCTATAATCTTAGCTGCTGAAAATTCGCCCTCGGATGCAGCTGGGAACCCTACTTCTATGACATCTACGTTAAGCTCATCTAACGCTAACGCTATCCTAAGCTTCTCCTCCGGCTTCAACGAAACACCTGGAGTTTGCTCACCATCCCTAAGCGTAGTATCTAGAAACCTTAAAGACTCGTTAGAGGCCTTCGATAAAATAACACCCCACGATAAACGATCCCCCCAACGAAGAGGAAGATAACATAATGATGTCAGATAAAAATATTTTGGTTAGGTTTAGATGCTCTGCATAAACTCATAGTATCTCGTGCCGGATGCCTATCCGCTTCTGCAACCGTGCTCCTCTAATCCAGCGAAGCTAGGCATGATAATGTTTAAATCTTCCGTTATACCTTGAAAATTGGCTTTTAGGTGTGGATATCATGGGTATGGTATCTATAGAAGATTTTAGTAAGCTGGATATAAGGGTTGGATATGTTATCGATGCCGATAGGATCCCTGGTAGGAGTAAAATAATTAAGCTTAAGGTGGATATCGGCGGAGGGGAAGCTCGTACGATCGTAGCTGGTGGAGGGGAATACTACAGTCCTGAATGGTTTAAAGGTAAACTTCTAATAATACTCGTAAATCTTGAGCCTAAAAAGATTGCTGGTGTTGAATCTAGAGGTATGGCCCTAGCCGCTATGATCGATAATAAACCTATATGGCTTACAACCTTCGAGCCTGTTCCGCCAGGATCGAAGATACTATAAATATTCCTTCAACCATTTTTCCCTTAAAGCTCTCCACCCAGTCTTCGCATATCTAACACGTGTAGACGGATCCTCTAACACCCATTCGATAAGCTTATGGAACCTCGTAGATCCTGAGGTCAATGTAAGCTTAGACGGATCCGCTCCATACCTCTTTAACGTTTTAAGGTATGCTTCTTCAGCTATAATCTGTGTTTCACCTGTGATCTTCGAAGATTCAACTCTGTATCCATCTTCTCTAAGTCTAGCTCTAGCCTTAGATAATACGTAGCCGCTACAAACTTTTATTAATTCATGCTTCGAAGCTCTTAATGTATTCAACCCAGCTGTGACTATCTTATAAGCCTCATCTAGATAGCTTCTACGCTTAAATTCATCCCCCTGAAACAGCCGTAGCGGAATCTCGTCTATATACCTCTTTCCGGTTTCAATTCTTCTCAGAATTATAATACATCCCCCTAAGGGGTCCCCCCATCCAGCGTCATCTATCTCTATCGTCAGCTTATCCTCGCCTCCTCAAACCTGATACATAATGATATTCATTAATTTTAACTGTTCGGATAATCAGGTGATGGCGTTATTATTTAGAGGGAGGTGCATCATTTCACACTTCCATTATCCATAGGTCGATTAGCCTACTGGGGAGACTATGATCGATGCATTTCGGGAAAGCTTAATTTATATGATCAATGCGATCTTACCTTTAAGAGGTGTATTGCTGATTGAGCTTCAATGATATGGTCTGCGGGATGCCTCTAGTAGATGTGCATACCCATATCGATTTCAAGAATCCTACAGCTTCAGATCCATCTCAGATACTCCTCTACCACTATATAGCTACCGAGCTTAGATCTATGGGGGTACCAGTTGAGGGTATTCGAGCTAGAAGTAAGGATCCGGTGGGGGATCTCATCGGATACTTCAAACTTATAAGGAATACAGCTACATATTGGTGTCTCAAACGTATATTATCCGATCTATATGGTTTCGATTCAGATATTGAACCAGGCGGCTGGGCTGAGCTTAGAGAGTGTATAGTTTCAAGATTCTCCGATCCTACCTGGGCTCGTAAGATTTGGGAGAAATCGAAGGTGGATAGGATATTTCTAACGATAAATCCATTAGTAGAGGTTAAACCCGAATTCGATAGAAGGATGTATGTAGCTTCGCTTAGACTTGATCCGCTCGTAGGAGGCTTATCTAGAGAATCTATAGGTCAGCTCGAGAAGGTATCTGGAAGCTCAGCGTCCGACTTAAAAAGGTTTAAAGAGCTTCTTGCAGATAGATTTAAAGCGTTCGATGGGGTAGCCGTAACAGCTGCTATATCCTTCCAAAGCTTCGAAACCTATAGGCTAACCCATGAAACTTTAGCAGATGAAGCTTACGCTAAACTTTACTCGGGTAGATCTTTATCCGGCGTGGAGAAGACTCATCTGAGATCCGCAGCTCTATCAGCCGTAGTAGATTTATGCCGTGAATACAGGCTTCCGATACAGATAATGATCGGGGTCGTGAGAGATTTACCTGGAGCCTCGCCTCCGGATCTAGCTATATGCTTCAGACAGAAAGGTCTAATATCACTCTGCAGATTCTTCCATCAGTATAGGGATGTGGATTTTCACCTTATCTCAGCATATAGGTTCCAATCCCATGAGCTTACGGTTATAGCTAAAAACTACCCGAACGTCTATCTCACAGGGTACTGGTGGTACTGCTTCTTCCCTGAAAGCATAATGCAACATATATTGGAGCGTCTACAGCTTATACCTATGGGTAAAATCTGCGGCTTCTTCAGTGATGCATATGTACTGGAATGGATCTACGGGAAAGCAGCTCTTACACGTAAGATGATAGCTGAAGCCCTAAGCTATATGATCGATAAAGGCTTTTACACAAGGGATCTAGCCGAGGAGATAGCAGCATCCCTGCTTGCAGGGAACGCTAAACGTCTATTCAAACTGTAGATGGAGTCAACTAAATCTCTATGGATTCACCTATGGATAGCACTTTAACCCTATAGCCTCTAGCCTCAGCTTTTCTTTTAAACAATTCTGGATCCGCTTTTATCTCTGGGAATGTATTAAAGTGCATAGGTATCGTAAGCTTAGGTTTAATCTTATCTAGAGCTTCGACGGCTTCATCAATATTCATAGTATATGTTCCACCTATAGGTATCAAAGCTACATCCACCTCCACACTTAACGGTTTTACAGCATCTAGATATGTATCCCCGAGGTGGAGCAGCCTTATACCGCCATATTCTACTAGATACGCTATAGGATATCTACTCTGAGGATGGCTAGCATTCAAAGCACTAATCCTCACACCGTTTAGATCCATAACCTCGCCGGATCGGATAACCCTAACACCCGGATAACTAACCGATGGAGGTCCAACTATAATCTTAGGCTTAATCTTAGAGAGGAAATCCGTATCTGCATGATCGAAATGCTCATGCGTAAGGAGTACTATATCCGGTTTACCTTCATACCTAGGTGCAAGCCTATTACCCTTAAAGTATGGATCTATCAGTATGGTCTTACCATTAGAAATCTCGAAGCACGCATGACTAAGCCACCTAATATGCATAACCCTTAACACCCCAAATATAGCTGCTACGATCTACGTTAAATATTTATCTCGATCCCTTAAGTAGTAAATCCTGGGGGGCCGTAGTCTAGCTAGGTTAGGATACGCGGCTTGGGCCCGCGTGGTCGCCGGTTCAAATCCGGCCGGCCCCATATATCGATTGCATCTCTATGTTGGCTATCTCCGTATCATCGAGGTACCATAACTTAGTTTATATAATACTGGTTACCGCTACTCTACTATGGGTTGAAAGCCGTAGAGGTATCGGATCTAGTGAAGATTTATAGTGATGGCACGGCGGCTTTAGATGGTTTAACGTTCACGGTTGAACAAAGTGAGATCTATGGTTTGATAGGTCCTAATGGTGCTGGTAAGACTACTACGCTAAGGATAATAGCTACCCTGCTTAAGCCTACCTTAGGCTTCGTTAGAGTTTTAGGGTTTAATGTGGTAGGTCAAGCTGAGAAGGTTAGACGTATTATAAGCTATCTACCGGAGGAGGCTGGCGTGTATGGTAACCTTACAGGCTACGAGTATCTAAGCTTTGTAGCAGGCTTATACGCTAGGAGCGAGGATGAAGCTAAGGCTATGCTCGATGAAGCTCTCGAGATATCCGGTTTAGGCTCTAGGATTAGGGATAGGGTTAAAAGCTATAGTAGGGGTATGCTTCGTAGGCTTCAAGTTGCTAGGACCTTGATGGTTAAGCCTAAGCTGGCCATCCTCGATGAACCTACGAGCGGTTTGGATGTGTATCATGCGCACTATATAAGGAAGTGTATACGGAGGTATGTGGATGAATATGGGTTAACCGTACTTATATCGAGCCACAATATGCTTGAGATAGAGTATCTATGCGATCGTGTACTACTCATACATAAGGGTAGAGGTGTGGATGAAGGATCACCTAAATCGCTGAAGGATAGATATGCATCCAGCAATATGGAGGAGGTCTTCCTTAAAGCGGTGGGGTTGATATGAATCCTTTGAAAGCTCTTGTGGTTAAGGAGTTCAAGGACTTGTTAAGGGAGCCTCAAATTCTTTTAGGTATAATACTAGCTCCCGTACTGATGCTGGGTATAATGGGCGGCATCTTCTCAGCAACCTTCTCATCCGTTAGGGAGGCTGCAGCCGGGAGGATATCCTTAGCCGTATTAGATTTAGATGGAGACATATATTCATCGGCTTTCATCGATATGTTAAAATCTACGAATGCATCGATCTACACCGTAAGTTCTAGGAGTATAGATGAAGCGATAGTCGAAGTTGCTTCGAAGAATCTAAAGCTCCTCCTAGTTATACCTAAAGGATTCAGCGGAAATATAACTTCAGGTGTTAAAGCTAAGCTTCAAGTATACTCTGTTATCGAAGGTTTCTCCCTATCATCAACTATACCTTCGTCAGCTATTCAAGCGTACATCGTAAGCTACGAGCATACACTGGTGTATGGTTTACTACGGAGGATAGCACCTAGCATCGATCCAAGCTTTGTATTGGATCCTATAGGATTAGATGAGTATACCGTTCTACGCGGATCTGTCGTGAAGATTCCACCAGCAGCTATATTCCAGAGGCTCTTCGGTCAAAGCCTTATGCTTCCATTCTCGATGTTCATGGTGGTGGTGGTAGCTATGCAGATAGCAGCTACTAGCATGGCCAAGGAGAAGGAAGGTAAGACGCTAGAGGTTCTACTCACGCTACCTGTTAAACGTGTATACATCCTCATGGGTAAGCTTGCAGGATCTATACTAATAGCTATCATAGGTTCGATCTCTTATCTCTCTGGTTTCGCTATCTATGTAGGCTCCTTCACGCTTATTCCCGTGGAAGAGCTGGCAGAATTGGATTTACCGGTGGAATCTATCAAGATAATGGAGATACCGATCCAAGGTTATATAGTTATAGGTATTCTATTAATCTTATCGCTTATAGCGTTCCTCTCGATAGCTATAGGCTTATCGGCTCTAGCAGATGATGTTCGAAGTGCTCAAAGCCTCTTAGGTTTAGTATTCATACCTTTAGTGATACCGTTCATATTCTCGATATTCGCCGATGCAAATTCCCTCCCAATCGCCTTAAGGATTGTTGTATACGCTATACCGCTATCCTACCCTATACTATCTATAAATTCGATAATATCCGGGGATTACCTTACACCGTCGTTAGGTATAGTGTACCTATCGATCTTCACTATCATTATCTTGTACATATCCGCATGGTTCTTCAGAAGCGAGAAGATACTTACAGCTAAGATTAGGTTTATGAGAAAAGCTAAAGTTAGCGATATATAAGGGAGACTTGAAGACTTAGATAAATCCTCTCTAGGTTGAATCCTGGTATGGCTTCAGCTTTCGTGAATCCTAGATTCGAAGATGTCGTAGAACTATTCAGGAGGAGTCTAGCTGAAGGTATGGTTATGATCCTAGTTGGTGAATGTAGCGTAGAGTATAAGGGTAGGGGTGTTGCAAGCCTAGAATCTGGTTCACGTATAGTTATAGCTAAACCAGACGGCTCTTTACTCATCCATGCAGCGACTAACGTAGAACCTGTAAACTGGCAGCCTCCAGGATCGAAACTGGAAATTCGCATCGATGACGATAACCTAGTCCTGTCATCCACTAGGAAAGCACCTTACGAGAATGTAACAGCCCGCTTCATATCCATATCACTAGTAGCTGTATGTAAGCTTGAAATCAAACCTAAATTCAAAGTCGAAATAGGCGAGGAAGCTATACGAGAAGCAGTATTAGCCGAGCCAAGCCTGATAGAGGATGGGTTTAAACCTATATCCATAGAAAAGCCGGTGGAGGCTGGATTTATAGATCTATACGGTCTAGATAGGAATGGTAAATTGGTGGTAGTGGAGCTTAAAAGAGTGAAAGCCGATGTAGAAGCCGTAGAGCAACTTAAAAACTATATGGATTCGCTTACCGATAGTTACGGATCGGTAAGAGGCATACTGGCCGCTCCATCGATAACCTATAAAGCATATATGAAGCTGAAGGGGTTCGGGCTAGAATACAGGAAGATCGATCTAGCTAAATGCATATCGATCCTAACATCGAGGAGAGGGCAGCAGAGAAAGCTGGGAGAATACTACGGAGATAAAAGTTAAAATTATCGGAGAGTAAATAGATCTATGAAAGAGGGACCCGTAGCGCAGTCAGGATAGCGCGGCAGCCTCCTAAGCTGTCGGTCGTGGGTTCGAATCCCACCGGGTCCGCCACTAAACTTAGAGGAGAGCTCTAAGATTGCCTCTTCCACCGGTAGTGTGAAGGCTCACCTATTTATGCTTAGTTCATGTTCCTCTGTCCTGGCTTAAGGAGTTTAACTGCTTCTTTAAGGATTATGGATGCATATCCAGACTATGGATGTAGACTTAAGCCATACAGTGGTTTCAGCGTAGATTAAGCTAGTTTTTCTCCGCAGTTTATACAGAATTTAGCCCCGGCTGGGTTTGTCGTACCGCATTTAGGGCATACCTGTCCAGGCTGCATGGGTGACCCACAGTTCATACAGAATCTAGCTGTCTGCGGATTCTGATATCCACATCTAGGGCATTGTATCATATGCTGGGTTTGAGATTGCTGGAATAGTGGAGGTATTATGGCTACTCCTGCTCCGACGGCTGCGCCTGGGCTTTGGGATAGGCTTTCAGCTGCCTTCTGAACCGTCTGCATCCTCAAGACTTCATCTGCCGATACGCCTGTTCTTAGGAAGAATATTCTATCTCTCCATTCCGGGGTTGTATCTATACCTTCAAACTTAACGTCTATAAGCTCCAATCCTATCCTTCTGAACGGCTCATACAGTATATTTCTAGCTAGAAGGCTTGTCTCATCGAGTTTTCCATAAACTTCTACTAGCGAGTATTGGCTTAAATTATCGATGAGCTTCTCGTTGAAGTATCCTCTAAGGAATTCTTGAAGTCTATCTGTCGTGTACGCGTTTTGCCCTCCGATAACCTCGTTGACAAATAGGTTAGGCTCTTCTATCCTAAACCAGAAGCTTCCATAGAATTTAAGCGGTGCAAGCTCCTTAGTCTGACCCTGCACCCCGAATCTGCCTTGAAACTGCTTTAAGGATACGAATATAACGGTGGCTCTGAACGGAACCTTATCGAAGCCGGTAATTCTCGATAGTACACTTGTAAGTAGCGGTAGATTCGCCGTCGTAAGTATATGCCTCCCAGCTCTGAATACATCGTAAGCCTTCCCATCTCTGAAGAAGACTGCAGCCTCATATTCGTGGACGATAAGGTTATCACCCCAAGCTATCTCTTCATTCGGATACCTCCAAACTATATCCCCCTCTCTAGCCCCAGTCCATTCGATAACCTTCGGCATTTAGCCTACCACCCCTCTCAATACATCTATCCTCCTATCGATAAGTAGGTCGAGCTCATCTATTTTAGACATTAAGCCGTCTATAATTCTTCTCCATTTATCACTTCCAGGTTCTGATGCTATTAGGGATCTTACATCAGATTTAACCGATTCAGCTTTCTCAATCAACCCTAGATCGTATTCTATTATAGATTCAATCTTATCCTCCCTAATCTTTACGGCATCGAATAAGCCTGCATAGCCTGCTACGGCTCTATCTATACGCTGAGTAACCCTATCGAGACGATACGATAGTGTATCTATCCTCCAGGAATCCTCGCCTGAAATCTTCTTAGCTACGACTGGGTTCGATAAGCTCCTCCTTAAAGCATTCTTAGCATCTCTCAACCTAGCCACAACCGCCATCCTAACAATCCTATCGCTCTCCCTCCTAACCTCCTTCTCCTTGTATCCTCGATAACCGGGTATGTAGCTGAGGATCCTTTCCGTGAGGCTCATCTCCCTCTTCACTTTATCGATATACCCCTCTCCGCTCACCGTATCCTCCCCCGGTAAGCTGAGAATCCTATAAAGACAAGTATTACTAGTAGTACGCCTACGATCGTCAGCGGATGTACTAGGGGATATATAGCCGAGGATAAAGCTAAAGCTATCATAATTAAACCCCAACATAGATAGAATAGTCGGCCTCTCTTAAACCATAACGCGTAAAGGGCCGTGCATACGCCTAGAAGACCTAAAACCCAGAATACGGTATCCACGATATCGAACGCTAAGACGCCTATACTATAAACAGTAAATGCTACCCCTATCGAGGATACGAGAACTGCAAAAGCTCCGACGGCGTATTCAAGTTTTCTAAACCTACGATTGCCGCTCATATAGTTAATATGTGAGCCATAGTTTAGTATATAAACTATTAATATTTAAATCCCTAACAAGTATAGTATAGGGCGAGTGGTGGAATTGTCAATCCTAGGTGGAATCGCGAAGAAGCTTACGCCGCCTAAGATCAGATTAACCCTGAAATTTGATAAGGACTATTATGCACTCGGAGAGAATTTAGAAGGTGAGCTACAGTTATCCTCCGACGAAGAGGTTGACGTCGAAGAGGTTAGATGCGAGCTTGCATGCGTCGAAGCCGTTAAAACTGTACGATATGTAGAAGTTAAAGTTGGAAGATCAGGCTCTCCGATCATGGTTCCTAGTGAGACCTGGCAATCTGCTACCCTATATTCGACTAAGATCGTGTTAAGCGGTCCTACACGTATCAGTAAGGGCTTTACAGATAGCTACCAGTTTAAGGTAAGCATACCCATAACGTTGAAGCCGACGTATAAAGGAGTTGATAGAAAGGTTACATGGGCGATTAAAGGTGTAGTTGCTGTCAGAAATAGACCTGACGCTACGAGTAATACTATAGAGCTTCAAATAATTCAACCAGCCGCCCCGCCGGTGGTTAAGGAGAAGGAAATAGTACGCGAGATAGTCGTAGCTCCATGCAAATACTGTGGAACACTATTCCCAGTTACAGAAACTACATGCCCCAACTGCGGTGCTAAGAGAACAGGTTAAACAATTGTAACGTGAAGCATAGAGATATCCCTCTAAGTTTCTCCATAGAGCTAGGTAACTTCAGCATGAACCTCCACTTACAAACCGAGAACTGTTTAACGACGTAATTAGATCTAGGATACTTAGGAGATCTGGGAAAATAGTGTAGGTTCGAAGGAGGCTTGTATTCAGGTTTTATGGCGGATAGTGGCTGGGAACATTATTTTCGCCGGATCTGGCGGGGAAAGGCTTAGATAGGCTTCCTTTTCCGAGGGTACGCCGGGGGCGGGATTTGAACCCGCGCGGCGCATACGCGCCACAGGCTTAGCAGGCCTGCACCCTACCAGGCTAGGTGACCCCGGCTTTTATGCTCAATACTATCGGAAGCTTGTTTCGTATAAAAGGTTTAATGTAGGTTGAGGTTTCATGGAATATGGTGTCTCCATTTTCCATCGCTGTTTGATGGGGTCTTATTCGAGGGTATCTGTTTATTAGTTTTTCTTCTAGTGTATGGTGCGAAATGTTAAAGTTTAAATTTTTATATTGTGTTTTCTATGTTTCAGGTGTGAGTGTTGATCGTGGGTAAAGGTACCATCGCGGTTTCCATTATAGCCGTTATCTTATCAATTTCATCGATCGTGCTTTATAATAGAGTTTTGGTTTTGGAGAATATGTATGAAGCTAAGTCTATGGAGTGCGATGAGCTTAGATCAGCGTATGCATCGATCCTATCCGAATATGAATCTATGAGCTCGGATTATCTTGAATTAAAATCGAATTACACAGTGTTATCCGATCTCTATGAGAAGCTCCTCTCTGATTATCAAAACCTCTTATGCGATTATCAGAATCTATCTTCAGATTATCTAGAGCTTACGAAGATTATCGTGTCGCTTAATACGAGTTACAGAATCCTATATGATGAATACAACGTTACTAGAAGTAATCTTTCCCGTCTCCTCGATGATTACGAGGGGTTAAAGCATATGTATGGCGATCTATTCCATGATTATACCTCGCTGCTTGAGGAATATAGTGTTTTAAGAACGAGCTACGAATCTCTAAAAGCTAGATTATCAACCGGAGCTTTCGAATCGTTCGTTAGAGACTACTTAAAGCTTATAGATGAGGTTAATATACATGCTATCCATCCTAAGAGAGACGATTCATTCCTCATAACGCCTTATGATGATAGGGTTAAAAGTCTCATGTTGCAAATCACCGGTGGATGGAGCGGTTATTTCGATCTAAATGAAATCTCTATGGAAGTGAAATCGCTATTTGATTGGATTAAAAGTAATGTGAGGTATAGGAGTGATGGGCTCTACCCGCTGCTCTCCTCTGATCCGAGCTTCCCACCGATATATGTCTCAGATATGTGGCAGTATCCTAATCAGACGTTAACTGTCAGAGAAGGTGATTGCGACGATCAAGCAATCCTACTAGCCAGTATGCTTTTAGCTTATTTCCAGGGAAAGGTTAGGGTTGAATGTATAGTAGTTACCGATCATATGGCTGTCTATATACCTTTCGAGGGTGGGAGGATAATGATACTTGACCCAGCTACTGGGTATTATACCGGTAGTCCTGGTATGCCTAGCTTCGTCGATGTAAGGAGGGAGGTTTATCATTGGATAGGTAGGCTTGAAGATATGTTCGGTAAGAGGATCGATGTTAAATGGGTGTTCTCTGATAGGATCTTGAAGCTATTCTATAGTACTGAAAGCTTCGTCGAATGGGTATACGAGACGACACGGTAAAGTTTATAAGCTATAGTTTAACCATTATCCTCAGCAAGGTTATGTCATCTACCGTTCTCAGGATCGTTATAGCTTAGCTCCGAATCGGAGGAGTATCCTAGGTATGGCTAGCATAAAGTCTTATTCGCTCGAGAACTATCGGTTTAGGAAGCTTCTAGAGGAGCTTAAATCTAAGGTTGGTAGGGGCACCGAACTTATAAGTCTCTATATACCTCCAGGTAGACCTATACACGAGGTTATAAACGGTTTATGGCAAGAGTATAATACGGCTTCTAACATAAAATCTGATAGGACTAGGAAGAATGTTCAATCGGCTATAGAACGCGTGGTTCAGAGGCTTAGATACTTTAAGAAGACACCTGAGAACGGCCTCGTAGTATTCTGCGGAGCTATACCCCAGGATGGGGAGGGGAGCGAGAGGCTTGAAGATTATGTGATAATACCTCCCGAGCCTATTAACGTATCCTATTACGGATGCTCTTCTACATTCTACCTAGATCCTCTATACGAGCTTATCAGGGAGAAGGAATCCTACGGTGTCATAATACTGGATTCGAGTGAAGCTAGCTTTGGTATAATCTCGGGTAGGAGGATGGAGCTGATTAGAGAGATAACTTCAGGTATACCTGGGAAGCATAGAGCTGGAGGGCAATCTGCGCGTAGATTCGAGAGGCTTAGGGAGATGGAGCTTAATGAATTCTTTAGGAGAGTTGCTAAGTATGCGGATGAATTATTCCTAGATAAGGGTGATATCAAAGGTATACTCATAGCAGGGCCTGGGCCGACTAAATACGAATTCTTAGATAAAGATTACCTCAACTACATGTTGAAGCAGAAGGTGGTGGGAGTAATAGATACGGCGTACACCGGTGAGGAGGGTTTACGCGAGGTGGCGAGTAAATCTGTGGATATACTTAGAGGCGTAAGGCATATGGATGAGAAGAGGATCGTGCAAAGATTCTTTAAGGAAGTTACGGTAGGCGGCGGGCTTGCGGCTTACGGGGAGGATGAGGTTAGATCCCTCATGGAACGTGGGATGGTGGAGATCCTCATAATCTCTGAAGGTGTAGATAAGATGAGGGTTTCCGTCGAATGCGGTGTCTGCGGTTATGCGGATAAACGTACGGTTAGAGCTGTGGATCTATTTGCTTTCGAAGCTAAGCTTTCCACATCTAGATGTCCATCCTGCGGTAATCAATCCTTAAAGATTAAGGAGAAGAAGGATCTCGTAGACGATTTCATAGAATTAGCTGAGCGATACAACGTTAACGTAGAATTGATATCTACAGAGACAGAGGAGGGAGAGATGTTCCTTAAAGGCTTCGGTGGTATCGCCGCTCTACTAAGGTATAAGATTTAGGATCTGAATCTAGGATTAATTCTTCTACGCAGTCTCTCTGTGAACCCACCCTTCACCCTTACGAAATCCACCGATTTATTCGATCCTCTCACCCTTACGTTGAATCCTTCTGGAAGCTTTACTGAAGATATCCCATCCACCGATACATATAAATCCCCTCTAATGGATCTAAGCTCTACCGTGGAATACCATGGTGCTACATACGGTTTGAAGCCTGGCGTTAACGGTGATACAGGGGTCAGTATGAACGCTTCCACCCGAGGATCCAGTATACATCCTCCACAGCTTAGAGAATATCCTGTAGAACCTAGCGGTGTAGCTACGAGTATAGCATCTACCCTATCTAAAGCTATAACCTCTCCCTCCACCCTAACCTCTAAATCTACAGTCTTTAAAACATCTGTTGCTCCAACCCTAACCTCGTTTAAGGCGTATGGTAGGCCGACGTTGTTCTCTAGCAGCTTATAGGATTCCATCCTGTATCTCCCCTCTAATAGCATATCCATCGCTTCTAAAGCTTCATGTAGATCGCAATCAGCTAGGAATCCTACTAGTCCAGCTCTGATAGCGAATATAGGCTTAGATAAGCCTGTATTATGTAGGGCTCTGAGGATAGTCCCATCCCCTCCTACCGCTACTAGCAGATCGAATACGCATCCTGGATGCCATCTAGTACCTCCGATCTTCTCGTATAGTTTATCCTCCACTAGAACGTTCACCCCCCTACCTTCAAGTGCCTCCTTAATCTTAGATGATACAGTTAAGGCATCATCTAGATCTATACGTGAGAATAATGCTATGGATTCTATCTTAAGCAAGATTCATCATGAAAACTTTAAGGATTCTAAAGAGGATATTAATGTTTATAGGGCTTCAACTATATGCTTCCAATCCACATTCTCCCTGACCAGTTTATATGCTATATCCACCCTTCTCTTATCACTCGGTTTAATCCTACCCACGAGTTCTCCTACAAGCTCCACGGTAGTGTAGGTATCATAGGGGACCAGTATGACGGGGACACCCTTCTCTTCAGCTCTAGCTAACACCCTTACATCTGGATAGAGGTTACCTGTCAATATTAGCACCGATGTATCGGTCTCTAATGCTGCGAGAGCTATATCGGCTCTATCACCCCCGGTTATAACAGCTTTATTTACCGCCCTTCTAAAGAATGAGAGAGCGGATTCAAGGGTCATAGCTCCTATCATAATCTCTTCTACGATACCGTCTAGTTTATCTTCACGAACTAGTATCTCCCCACCTATACGTTCATATATGTCTGCCACCGTAGGTGCTACCAGCTCGGTTCTCCTCGGTATAACTCCCAGGACATCTATCCCGTGCGACCTTAGTATCGACGAGGCTATACCTTTCGCTCTTTCAATTACATATCTTCGAACATAGTTCAATACGGCGCCGACAATTTGCAATCCTTCAAGCTTCATATGTTCATACATCTGAAGGATATATCCTACATCTACATCAGACTCAAACAGGGATATTATCACAGCTTTACATCCAAGTATCTCCGCTATGAACCTGTAGGTCAACCCTGCAAGATAGTTGAAGCCTATATTCCTAGGAGCTTCCACTATAACTATATCCTTCCCATCAGAGAGTTTACGGTAAGCTTCACTTATTCTAAGGCATACATCTTGAAGTTTACCTTTAGCTATATCCTCTAGAACTCTATCGCCAGCTACGTAGGGTGTGATATCCTCTAAACCATCTTCTAAGCTTAGAATATTCTTCATAAGGATGGAATCCTCATCCATATACTCGCCCTTAGATAGACTGGTCCTTAAACCTATCGGCTTCATATAGCCTACCTTATATCCCTCATCCCTCAAAGTGTATGCTAATCCTATGCAGAATGCCGTTTTCCCTGAGTAATCCCTCGGAGAGACTACGTAAAGCCCTTTACATCTAGACATAACCTACCTCCTCACACAGACAAAGTAATTTTAGCATCCACAGCTATACAACCTTTTCCCTTCTCGTATACAAATATGGGGTTTAGATCCATATCGGCTATCTCCCTGAACTCTGTAGATAACAATCCAACCCTAACTATAACGTCGACTAAAGATTCTATATCCGATGGTTCTCCTCCCCTCACGCCTCTTAGAAGCATATATGATCTAGTCTCCTTGATCATATCCAATGCTTCTTCGGCTGATAGCGGTGCCACCCTGAAACTTACATCCCTTAGGAAATCCACGTAGATCCCTCCTAAACCGAACATTACTAGTGGTCCGAACTGCGGGTCTCTATGCATACCTACGATAACCTCCATACCTCTAGTCGCCATCTTAGATACCTCGACTCCGTAGATATTCGCCCTAGGCATATACTTCCTCGCGTTCGATACAACTTCTTCGAATGCATTTGCAACCTCGCTGGGAGAATTAAGATTAAGTTTCACTCCTCCTACATCTGTCTTATGAAGTATCTCAGGTGACGATACCTTAACCACTACAGGATAGCCTATCTCTTCAGCTATCTTAACAGCTTCCTCAGGTGTTCTAGCTAGACGGCATGATACCGTCGGTATATTGTACGCTGATAATATTTGAAAGGCTTCATAGCCTAGAAGGTTAACCCTCCTCTCCAGCTTGAATCTTGATATTAGAGTCTCTACGAATTCTCTATCCACATCCTTCAGCTTCTGAGTTTCGGGTATACCTCTTAATCTTTCTATCGAACGTTTATAGTTGAAGAGTAAGCTTAAAGCTGAGGCAGCATCATCTGGGAAATCGAAATCCACTATACCTGATCTCCGTAGTATCGCTTTAGCTTCACTCATTTCCTCCCCTCCTATGAAGGATGCAAGTATGACTTTATCAGGATATCTACTCTTAAGTTCAGCTAAAACTTCAGCGGTCTCTCTAGGTTGGCTCATAGCTTGAGGTGTAAGTATGACTATGAGTGCGTCTACATCCCCTCTAGCTAGTATGGTCTCAAGTGTTGTATGATACCTTTCAGCGTCAGCGTCTCCGAGTATATCGATAGGATTATGGAGTGAAGCCGCGGGTGGAAGCTTAGCTCTAAGATCTCTAGCAAGCTCTATCGGTATAGGTTTAAGCTCCACACCATAGCGTTCGCATGCATCCGTAGCTAGTATACCAGGTCCACCAGCGTTAGTAACTATGATGGTGTTATAGCTTTTAGGTATCGGCTGTGATGCGAATACTCGTGCAGCATTGAATAATTCCTCTAAGCTTCTAGCTCTTACAATCCCGCACTGTTTGAATACAGCTTCATAAGTAGAATCGCTTCCAGCTATCGATCCTGTATGTAGAGATGCGGCTACAGCTCCATGATGCGATGCGCCGGCTTTAACGGCTATCACTGGTTTAGCCGATGAGACTGTACGAGCTATCATCCTAAACTTATCACCGTTAGATACGCTCTCCAGGTATAGGAGGATAACCTTTGTATTAGGGTCCATCCCTAGGCTCTCTATGATATCCGACTCATCTATATCTGCTCTATTCCCGAGTGTTACGAATCTGCTGAAACCTACGCCGACCGATTTAGACCAGTTTAGTATGCTCGTAGCTAGAGCTCCACTCTGCGATATGAATGCGATAGGCCCTTTCAACGGCTGCGTGGCCGCAAAGCTTGCATTCAACGGTGTATACGTATCTATGAAACCTAGACAGTTAGGCCCTAGAATCCTTATACCATACCGGCGGCATACTGTTTGAAGTCTCACCTCTCTAACTAGTCCTTCAGGTCCAGTCTCTTTAAACCCAGCTGATATCACCACCAAGTATTTAACACCTTTCTTACCGCATTCTTCGGCTACATCTACCACCATCTGAGCTGGGATCGATATGATCGCTAGATCGACATCAGATGGTACATCTGATATTCTTGGATAGCATTTAAGACCTAAAATCTCCGTAGCATTAGGGTTTACAGGATAAACCTCCCCCTTAAAGCCTGACGATATGATATTCGATAGGATCGCATACCCTACCTTGCCAGGTGTACGTGATGCTCCTATAACAGCTATCGTCGAGGGGTTGAATAACTTCTCTAACCTGGTCATGAAGCCTCTCCTTAAAGCTTTTACGCTAGATTAGGCTCAGTCCTATTTATGAGTGTTTCTCATAAATATTTGCGTCTAACGTTTATCTCTGATTGTTGCAGGCTTAGCTGGCTTCTCTTATCAGATAGGATCGGCGTGGTATGAACTCCGTGGATATTCTGCCATAATATTGCTACGATCTTCGTGCCGGTATATTATCCGCTACGTGTAACGCTGCTATGAGAGCTTTCCAAACGTTATCCGAGAATACGGCAAGGATTAGATCTCCATCTATAAGATTGAAATGTTCTCTAAGTATGCGTGCATAAACCTCATCCCCCCCTCTCATATCCTCTACTACCCCAGGTATCTGTAACCGCCCATCCACATACTTTATAGCTACGAGGGCTTTAGCCCCTGTCGCGATAGCTCTATCCCTCTCCTCCAACCCTAAACCTATACTCCCAGCCTTCCCACGTATATGCAGAATTACGGATGGCATATTCAACCCTAAGAATCCATGCCCCTGGATAACAATACCCTCTATGGATCTCCTACTCAGTAGGTTAGATAACTGCTCATAGCCCTTCTCGGTTAGCTTAACCCCCCTACTCGTGATCTCTAATAATCTAGCTGTACTCATGCGGTATATCATACCTCTCACTATACCTTCAGGTAGATCGAGTATACGAGATAAAGTAACCCTCCCCATAGATCCGAGTCTATATAGGACTATTAAGACAGCCTCCTCGGCTAAACTCAGCATAGCGATATCCCTAATCCTCCTAGTCATCGCCGATTATCTCTGATAACTTAGATGATCATAAAGATCATAAAACTTATCCTACGCATTCTAGGAAACTTAACTACCATCCCTTCATCATAGCTACGGGATGCTTCGGCGGCGAGAATACTAAGACTTTCATGTCGGGGACAGTATTCTTTCTCGATTTATCTAGAGCAATTCTTCTCTTAAAATGTTTATGCATATAACTGAATGGCTGGATACCTTATATCTACGAGTTTTATATTTAAAAATTTAACCAAATTTTGATCTATCTTTTCTCGAATTTTATATATTTTTTGATTTATCTTTAGCTTTAACCTATTTCTAGAAATAATCTTGCTATTCAAGCATAATCTATATAAATCTAAACTATATCACGATATATTTTTAGTAAACAATCAGTCATCATTTCCTTTCTTTGTATAAATCCATGATTGATATGCAAATTATTTTAACATTTACGTTTAATGATATCCGGTAAAGTTTCACCTTCTACCCTCAGAGTGACGACACCTATCTAGTCTAATTCCAAGCCTCAATGATATCCTTAACAGAAGAATCTATCTTGATATCTTCAATCTCCTATAACCCCCCTCGGTAGTAACGGCTCCCGGTCATCACTAAAATTTACCTAATAGACACCGTTTTCTAAAGTTAACTATTCAAGAATTGTTAAAGAGTCCTATCATAGAATTACCGCGAGGGGGAGTTCTAGCTTTAGTGCGATGTTATCCTTCCAGCATTTCCTCGCCGCCTGTGAATACCCTTGTTAAAGCTGCTGATAGCAGCGGTAACCCCTCACCGGTCTTAGCAGATACAGGTATAAGCTCTAAAAAGATATCTAAGCTCTTCAATCCTTCAACTATACTTCTAGCCATAAAAAGCCCTTCATCCTTGATCGCCCCTTCCACATCTGCTTCTAGCATATCGAAATCTTCGAACCAATCTAGAATCTTCTCTCTAGTATCCTCATCCACTAGATCCACTTTACTGAGAACATAAATTTGAGGTTCAAGTATCCTCGTATATACCGCGACCGATAAGTATAGGTTCGATACGAAATTTAGAGGGTTCGCTGAGAAGGGGGCGTCTACAAGGTATACTATAGCTTTAGGATTCCTAGATATCTCTCTAACTATAAACGGGCCGCTCGCACGGAAAGCAAACAACTCTAGCTGACCTGGCGTATCGACCACTATATACTCTGCACCGGTATCTTCTATCTCCTCCCTAAGATCCTCTATATAGTTCGCTATGAGGTCTGAAGCCATTATGAGAGCACCGTTCGGTCCTAACCCGTATTCCTCCTGTATATCCTCAACCGATATGTAGGTTCTAACATCTACATCGGGATTGTACGGAAGATTTAACACACCTGGATCGAGGTTCACCGTACATACATCCTGTTCCTTCTCTAACAGATACTCTGCTAAGGCTGAGGTTAGCATACTCTTTCCAGATCCAGCTGAACCCACTATGAAAGCTAAGAACATCTCCTGATCGTAAATCTTAAGAGTACTTGTAATTAGGTTTATCTGAGGTATTATTATGAAGATAACCGGGATAGAGAAACTCCTATCCGAGGTCGGTGGGGATTATATAGAAGATTTGAAGATGGTTCTCAGGCAGCCTAGTATCTCAGCTAGAGGCGAAGGTATCGATGCATGCGCATATATGCTTAGAGATTTCATGAAGGATGCAGGATTCAGTGTTGAGATGTGGAGGATCGGTGACGCTAACCCGGTAATCTACGGGGAGATACGCTCAAACTCCTCTAAAACCTTGCTGATGTATGGGCATTACGATGTGCAACCTCCAGAGCCTCTAGAAGAATGGGTCTCGCCTCCGTTCGAAGCTGTGGAAAGCAATGGTAGGATAATAGCTAGAGGGGCTGCCGATAGTAAATCCAACGTGATGGCTATAATTAAAGCTGTAGAATCGTACTCTAGGATGGGTTTCGATTTACCTGTAAACCTCAAAGTATTATTCGAAGGCGAGGAGGAAATAGGTAGCTCCAACCTACCTAGATACATCGAGATGTACAGCGGTAAGCTTAGAGCAGATGCGGCGGTATGCTTCGATGGAGGTCTCGATCCTAAAGGTAGACCCGAACTATGGCTTGGGCTTAAAGGTATGCTTTACGTAGAGCTTAGATGTAAGACCGCTAGCGTCGATGCGCATTCATCTCTAGCGCCGCTGATAGATAACTCTGCTTGGAGGCTTATACAAGCTTTAGCTTCCTTAAGATCCCCTGATGGATCGATCCTTATAGATGGATGGTACGATGATGTACGTGTACCCATGGAGGAGGATATAAAACTCATCGAAGATATCGATTACGAGACGCTGTTGACAGGTTTAAAAAAGCATTTCGAGGTGGATCGATTTCTAAGCGGTGTCGAGGGTATAGATGCTTTGAAGAAGCTTCTATTCCAGCCTACATGTAATATTGCAGGCTTCAATTCAGGCTATACCGGTTTAGGTGTGAAGACGGTTCTACCTAAGGAAGCCTATGTTAAACTAGATTTCAGGCTCGTATACGATCAGAACCCGTACAAGCTTTTAGAGAATCTTGAGAAGCATCTGAAAGCTAAGGGATTCGAAGATATAAAAGTGAGAGCTTTAAACTTCCTAGAACCATCTAGGACACCACCTTCCGCTCCGATAGTCGGAGCGGTAGCATCCGCAGCCTCGGAGGTCTATGGTTTGAAACCGCAGATCTATCCCAACTCTCCAGGATCCGGTCCAGACTACCTATTCACTAAGCGTTTAGGTTTAAATTCTGTGTGGACTGGATGCGCTCCACCGTTATCTAACGCCCATGCGCCAAACGAGTATACGACTAGAGAATCGTTCCTTAAAGGCGTATTATTCGTCTCATCTATAATGGAGTACTATAGCCGTTCATAAGTAGAGGTTGGAATTCGTTATGTCTGATTTAGGGTTTAAGGTAGAAGCTGTGCTCTTCGATCTAATAGGTACCTTAGTATACGTGGAGCCTATAGAGCATATACAGGAGAAGTGTATGATCGATTCGCTTATACGTTCGGGTTTCGCTCTCGATGAAAGCTTCATAGATGTGTATAGGAAGGTTTTTATTAAATATTCTAGGATAAGACATAGCTTGCTCGTAGAAATTCCGAATAATATATGGATAGCAGAATCTTTGAGGATAATAGGGTATGACGTAGAGCCATCGGATAGAAGTGTTGAGGATGCTGTGGAGGACTATTTTAAGCCGTATATAGAAGCGGCTAGACCCTTTAGATGCGTATACACGGTGTTTGAGATTTTGAGAGATTCAGGATTTAAGATAGGTTTAATATCGAATTTCACATGGGGGAAGGCTGTCAGGAGTATACTATCGAATCTTCTACTAGATCGATTCTTTGACTCTATATCCATATCGTATGATGTCGGCTATAGGAAGCCTCATCCGGCTATATTCATGAAGGCTTTATCGGAGATGGGCGTCGAAGCATCTAAGAGTATCTTCGTAGGTGATAACCCGTATACAGATATCTACGGCGCTTCATCGATAGGTATGAAGACTATCCTAGTGTTAAATCCGTCAGAGCAGTATGATGAAGCATGCTACGAAGAATATCTGTATGCCAGGGATCCAGACTATATACTCGAAGATATCTGCTGTATACCGTCAGAAATACTAGGCTTAGAGGCGGGAAATACTTAAAAGAAAGTCTAAAGCCTTGTTTATGGTAACCTGATCTTGGTAGAATCCAACTTCGATAGCAGGCTGAAGATCGTATCACTACTACTAGTATCAGTTATAATGGTGACTATAGCTAAAGCTATCGCCGCCCTTTTAACCAGAAGCTTATTCCTGAAGGCTGAAATGTTCGATTCGCTTCTAGACATAATCAACATATCGATAGTATATTTCGCCGTGAGGTTCTCGATGAATCCTCCAGATAGAGATCACCATTACGGTCATGGTAAAGCTGAGAGTTTAGCTGCATTCCTCGAAGCGCTTTTCATACTACTCGTAGTCATACTTATATTCTACGAATCCATACAGCGTATCCTAAACCCTATTCCGATCGGTAGCTACTCCATAGGGCTGTCCATACTCGCATCTATAATCCTAATAGACCTAGCGCTATTCATATACTCTAGGAGAGCTGCGGTGCATTATTTAAGCCCAGCTCTAGAAGCTTGCTCCGTTAACCTGTTAGGCGATCTAGCTAGATCGATACCTGAAATTATCTGCTTCGCTTTCATAGCTTTCAGCGGCTTCTACATATTCGATGTAATAATATCCATCATTCTATCGATCATACTCGCTAGAGAATCGTATAAACTCCTCTTCAAATCCTCAGGTGTGCTGCTCGATAGAGCTCCCACAGGTATAGCTGAGAGGATATCACTAATCCTATCGAGTGTAGATGTTGTGGAGAAGATTAAGCGTATCAGGGTTAGGAGTTTAGGTGATAGGCTCCAAGTGGATTTATCCATCTCCATAAGGAGCGATTCTAGCATAACAGAGGCTCACGGTATCGCAGATTACATCGAAGAAAAAGTTAAAGCCTTATATGGGGATGCAGATGTAACGATCCATGTAGAACCGCCGCAAAAAGCGGATCTAGAATCGCTAGTTAAGAATATCGTCTTCAGAAATCCGAAGGTTAAGAATATACATAGTATAAGAGCATATACCGTCGGAGGTAAACTAGCCCTTATATTCCATGTAGAATTAGATCCATCGATACCCCTAGATGAAGCTCACATACTATCCGAAGAGATAGAAGATGGTCTGAGACAAGCTATACCGAACCTAGCATTCGTAAGCATACATACGGAATCGAGCTTAGAACGATCAGAAGCCTCCCTCAAAGGAATAGAAGATAGAGAAATACTAAGAATCGTGGAAGAAGCTAGGAAAGGTATAGGGGGAGTAGAGGAGATTCATGAAGCTATGATGATCGAATCTAAAGGTACAAAAGTGTTAACACTGCACATAGAGCTTAAACCAGATATACCGCTTAGAGAGGCTCATCAGATAGCTTCAAATATAGAAGCATACCTGAAGGAGAAGCTTAAAGTAGACGAAGTTCACATACATCTAGAACCTAGAAAATCCTTAAATTAGAAGTTAGGGTAGAGAATATCCGGTAATATGGACCCGTAGCGCAGTCAGGATAGCGCACCGGCCCTCTAAGCCGGTGGTCGCGGGTTCGAATCCCGCCGGGTCCGCTATTATCTCTCCATTAATTTCTAGGTTTATGTAGGCTTCTTTTGCCGGTAACGTGAATATTTTACTAATAACATTAGCTTCTCCGTGAGCTATTGCCTCTTAAAAACTGGTTTAGATTGTCGCATCTCAGCTTTCCCCTATCTCTATAGATCTCCAGTATCTCCCCTTAGATACAATTATAGCCGTGAAGCCTCTGACCATCCATTTTTATCTTTGAAAACGCTACTAAGTAGAGGCTATCTGAAACTCGATTAGCCTTTATAGTCCTCCTAAACTACCAACTAGGTATAGTTCGGATTGTTTAGAAAATCCATATTTCCTATTGATGCTTAAATCCGTATTAGAAGCTAACTATGTTCCAGTTCCCAACTTTAGCTAAAGTAAAGCCTGATCGATAAATTATCTCTTGGATATTGAGATATGGTTTATCACATGTTCACGCCTGGTGGCGATGGAGGAGTTGGCGGAAGCTTTAACGATATGTAGAAGTATACGGCTGAGGCTGTGAATATGGAGTTTAAAAGCCAGCTTATTATCGATCCGGTATACGATCCGATTATCGGGATTAATGAGAAGCCGTACGAGAATATTGCACCTACAATTACTACTATTAGGATGAAGACTGCTACGTCCCCGAGATTCTTGATAACGAAATCGAATGCTTTTTTCGTACTTTCGATAGAGTTTAACCCTTCTATCATTGCTATAACGATGATGAACATCGCTATGGGGAGCAGTATGACTGTTACACTGCATAACGCTGCGATTATAGCTGCGATGATTAATATGCCGATTCTGCTCATCACTCGATCTAAACTTTTCCTTAGATCTATCGGGCGGCTATTAACTGCATCGTTAACCATATCTACAAGCATGCACCCCGCTATGAAGCCTAAAATCGCGGCGGTCAATGAGCCAAGGAGGCTTATGAATGGATTCGGCATTTCGAAATAGTAGTATCGTATCGGGAATAAGTATGCCAACGTATTGGAGATTAATTGTATGATGATAGGGATGGCATAAGGGGCGAATAATATCGGGTTCTTTACTGAAACATCTACACCCTTAAGAATCGCTTCTATCGATTTAGACATAATTTTATTTTTCATTTCTCCTCTTTATTAAGATATCGGTTCCTTCGGTTATAGAAGCTTACGAGTTTAAGATTCCCTAGGCTTAGCTCTCCATATGAGGTCACCATACCTTGAGAAAGCTATTATGAAGGGATAACCTATGCTTATATAGGACCGTAATGGATGGGCTTATTTAAGTCTATATCATCGATTATTCGTTTATATTTTATCCAAATATCAAAGAAATACTTTTAAGACAATGCTTTAGATAGAATTTATCGGTGGGTTGTGATGAGGAAGATGACTGAAGATAATCTGAGGTATGCCTTCGCAGGCGAGAGTCAAGCTTATATGCGGTATCTACTCTTCGCTAGGAGAGCTGAGAAAGATGGGTTTATGAATATCGCTAGGTTATTTAGAGCGGTAGCTTTCGCCGAGCAAGTCCATGCCTTAAACCACTTGAATACACTAGGTTTAGCACGGTCGACTATCGAGAATCTACAGTTAGCGGTGGATGGAGAACGGTACGAAGTCGATGAAATGTATCCAGCCTACGACGCTGTCGCGAAGCTTCAGGATGAAAGGGGTGCTGGCCGCTTGTTTAATTGGGCTCTTCAATCAGAGAAAATGCATGTAGAGCTTTACCAGAAGGCTAAGCAGGCTGCTGAAAGAGGAGAGGATATTAGAGTAGAGGCGATATACGTATGTGAGGTATGTGGATACACGATTGAAGGTGAAGCACCGGATAAATGCCCGGTATGTGGCGCCGTTAAGGAGAGATTCGTAAGATTCTAGTATATCCCTTCAAATTTTTCCTATGCCCATCTAGATCCGTAGTCTTCACTCTTTTCGGTAATCCACTCAGCTAATCTATACGGCGTAAGCTTTAAGGTTTTAAGAGTGGATTCTATGTCATGTGGGGTTTCATTATGGGTCCTAAGATCGTTTTCATAGGTGCTGGTAGTGCTAGGTGGACGAGTAGGATCTTGATCGATATATTCATGAACGAGGATCTATGTAACTCTGAGATATGGCTTATGGATATCGACGATTTCAGACTCGATGTGATATCGACGTTTGCTAGACGCTATGCGGAAGAGCTTAAGCTTCCTACGAAAATATATGCGACTAAGAATAGAAGGGAGGCTCTTACAGATGCAGATTTCGTCATATCTACAGCTCTACCGAAGGGGTATATGTACTATGAAACTATGAGGGATGTATCCGAGGAGTATGGCTACTATAGGGGGATTAATAGTGTTGAATGGAATTTCGTCGGAGACTACCATACTATATGGGGCTACTACCTATTCAAGCTACACTTGGATATAGCTAGGGATATAGAGGAGCTTGCCTCGGATGCATGGTTCTTCATAGTTTCGAACCCTGTCCTTGAATTAACAACTATGGTCGGCAGAGAGACGAAGGTTAACGTCGCAGGTATATGCCACGGGTTCTTAGGCTATAGGGCTGCTATCGAAGTTCTAGCTATGCGGTTGGCTAAGGAGAAACTGGGTAAGGATATAACTCCATACTGTGCCGCTCATAGACCTGAATGCTACCGTGAGATCCTCGATCTAATAGACCTAGACGATATAGAAGTTGAGATGAAGGGTTTAAACCATGTCATATGGTTGACGAAGTTTACTTATGAAGGTGAGGATGGCTATAGGTACATAGATGAATGGGTTAAGGAGGATGTTGAAAAGTATTGGAGTGTATGGAGAGAACATACGACTAATCCATGGGACTTGGATCTATGCCCTGCAGCTATAGATATGTATAAGACGTATGGATACCTCCCTATAGGTGATAGTGTTCGCGGCGGTACATGGAAATATCACTGGGATCTTAAAACCAAACAGTATTGGTATGGGCCATATGGTGGACCAGACTCGGAGATAGGTTGCGCTATAAGGATACTACAGGTGAGGAGGAATATCGAGGAGATTGCTAGGATATCCTTCGATAAATCTAAGCCTGTATCATCGTCGGTTCCATTGAGACCGAGTGGTGAAGTTATAGTAACTCTGATAGACTCTATATACAATGATAAGCCTATGGATAGCTATGAGCTACCATTCTTCGGTAGGAATATACGTGTACCGATATATGTAAACGTGATGAATAAAGGAGCTGTACCTAACATCCCTAGCGATGTAGCTGTTGAGACTCATGTGAAGGTTGATGGGAGAGGTATACACCCGGTACAGGGTAAAGCAATCCCTGATAAACTTTACAAGTACTCCATATTACCTAGGATAATGAAGATGGAGTGGGCTTTAGAAGCTAACTTGAAAGGTGGGCGAGATAGCTTATTCCAATGGCTCATCGTAGATGTGAGGACTAAGAGTATGAAGCAAGTAGAAGATGTTATAGACGCTATACTAAAGCTTCCAGGAAATGAGGAGATGGCTAAACACTTCAGCTAACCTTCCATTGATCGGAGGCTAATAGTTACATTGGAAAATTAGCTTTACGGTTTAATTTACTCTGGATCGAGTACACCCTATCAGTTCTTATGCTGAATTAAGAGCTACGTTTAAGTAGATGTTCAGCAGAATTTTTCTCAGATTATATGCTTCTATATTCCCGTCCGCTACAACTCATCTTAGGCATATGGATCTTAGCTGATAGTCTTACCGCTATGATCCTAGTATATCCCCCCTCAGATATATGGTTCATCATACGTTTCATCAGGGTGATTACGGGCTTCACGCTGCTTCTAGAAGCTCAAAGAATACGATTAAGCCTTTTCGCGTGCGTTAAAGGTTTAGGAAACCCCCTCTACAGACATATCCGTGTTTACACAAGTTTACTAGGCCTATTAGGGGTGTGGCTTATCATAGACGGTTTGACAACTGGTCTATTAGGGTATACACATCCGATACTACTATGGCAGCTTATACGCATCGCTAGGCTTATCATAGGCTTATTTCTAATTTTAATGAGTTTCCTCTATAGAAAGCTTCAGTTAGCTAGATGAATATTCCCGACTGATTGCGTTTTTCGTGCTGGGAGGATAAGTATTCTCCATGTTTTGGATCTACAGTTTAAAAAGTAGTTCACTATCCTGTCTTCCGTTCATCTAGCTATCTTAAGAGTTTTATCCGTAGAGATACGATCAATTTATATAGCTATGAGGAGGATCGGGTTTGGCGTTATAGGTGTAGGTATTCAGGGTGAGAGGCATGCTGCCGTGTATGCTAAGTATCCTCTAGCTAAGCTTGTAGCCGTAGCCGATATCGATAGATCTAAGGCTGAACATGTCGCTAGGATGTATGGTGCTGAAGCGTACTTTACGGATTACCACAGGCTACTAGAGATGGATGAGATAGAAGCCGTCTCCATCGCTACACCAGATTTCCTTCATAAAGATCCATGTATAGCTGCTGCTGAAGCTGGTAAGCATATCCTCGTAGAGAAGCCTATGGCTACCTCTATAGGAGACTGTCTAGCTATGATCGATGCGTGTAGGAAGGCTGGGGTGAAGCTTATGGTTGCATTCCATAATCGATGGAACCCTGTATTCGTACAGGCGAAGTATGCTATCTCTAATGGGGATCTCGGCGAGCTTATATACGCTTACGCTAGGTTGAACGATACGATATATGTACCTACGAGTATGCTTTCATGGGCATCTAAATCTAGTAGCTTATGGTTTCTAGGAAGTCATGTGATCGATCTCCTACTCTGGCTCTTTGAGGAGAAGCCTATAAAGGTTTACGGTTTCGAGAGAAGCGTTAAACTTAAAGGTATGGGTATAGATACCCCCGATCTCTATGGATACATACTACACTTTAAAGGTGCAGTAGCTTTCGGGGAAAATGTATGGATATTACCGGACGGGTCACCAACTATAGCGGAGTTTAAGCTCGAGCTTATAGGGGATAGAGGATGTATATATACGGATCACTCTAGAGGTAGATCCATAGAGAAGGTTACCGATAGATATAGCATACCGGATACCTACGTATACTACGATCTATACGGTAAGCCCCTAGGCTTCACCGTCGAATGTATAAATCATTTCATAGAGTGCGTAGCAGAGGATAGGGAGCCTATGGTTACGGGTGAGGATGGTTTAGCCGTAACTAGAGTGGTATCATCTATACTGGAATCTGTAGGTAAGTCGACTGAGATCTATCTAAGCTAGCTTTACTGATGGGGATCTAAACTCGCTGTTCTACGACTATAGTCATCCTCATCTTTTAGGTTAAAATAGCTGTCTACAAGAAAATTTATAAAGAAGCTGGAGCTTATGAGTAGGTGTCGCTTCGATATGGTGGGCTTCCATGAACAGTTTCGATCCTAGATCATTCATAGAGGAGAAGGTTGAATGGCTTAGAAGGGAGATAGGGTCTAAGGATGCTATAGTAGCACTTTCAGGTGGCGTCGATAGCTCTGTGACGGCTGTGCTCGGATTCAAAGCGGTAGGCCTTCGTCTAAAGCCTATATTCCTAGAGGATGGGTTCATGAGGGTAGGCGAATCTGAAAGGGTTAAAAATATCTTCGAAAAGCTAGGTATCGAAGTGCGTATCTACAATGTGGAAGACGAGTTTCTAGAAGCTCTCAAAGGTATAAGAGATGCTGAGGAGAAGAGGAAGCGTTTCCGTGATACATTTTATAGAGTGTTCTCACGGATAGCTAGAGAACTCGGGGTTGAGGTAGTCTTACAGGGGACTATAGCCGCAGATATAGTGGAAACTAGAAGTGGTGTTAAAACTCAGCATAATGTACTCGAGCAGATAGGTATAAATCCGCTTAGGAGTTACGGGTTTAAAGTTCTCGAACCCCTCAAAGATCTATATAAGCATCAAGTCAGACTTTTAGCTAGGGAGCTTAGCCTTCCAGATGAGATAGTTAATCGTAGGCCGTTTCCAGGTCCAGGTTTATCGATAAGAATACTTGGGGAGGTTACTAGGGATAAGCTCTCCGTGATAAGGAGAGCTACGGCTATAGTAGATGAGGAGCTCTCAGATGTGAAATGCTTCCAGGCTTTCCCGGTTTTATTGGATGGGATGGCTACTGGTCTTAGAGAGGATGGAGGTAGAAAGTATGGGTATATCATAGCTTTAAGGGTGGTTGAATCTGAAGATGCTATGACTGCTAAATACGTGAAGCTGGATTGGAGTAAGCTTGAAAGTATTAGGGATAGATTGATAAGCGAGATTCCTGAGATAGCTAGAGTTCTATACGATATAACCGATAAACCGCCGGCTACTATAGAATTCGAGTAGATGCATATAATTTAATGCATCAAACTTAAGATTATGAGTGATAGTAAGTATACGATTATAGCTGATGGTATCAGCTTTTTATAGACCGCGTATATACTCGATCTATAGTATCCTACGGTAAGCACCAAGCATAGGTGTAGAGGGGAAATCAGATAGGAGAATATTATCGATATATAGACTGCGGATGCCGTAGATGTAGGCATATCCCCTATTATCGCGGATGCTATGGGAAGTACGAGGGCTATCCCGGCTGAAGGCATAGCCGTCGCTAAACCCACTATCCACGCTATCGCTAATGCTATGAATACCGGTGGGAGATATACCGATGAAAGGTACGGTAGAGCTGCATCTATCAACCCTGAACGATTCAACGTATACCTGAAGATCATAACGCCTGGTATAGCTAGCGGGAGGCTTACATTAACCTTCCTTAAAGCCTTCAATGCCTCGTTAAGTTTCATATGGGTGATAGCTATCGTGTAAGCTATAGCTACCGTTAGAGCTATAACCATGTTTAGCCCTATGATGGTTAGAGTAACTGCTATAGCTATAGGTGAGATATTCACTAGTGTACGGCGTACTAGCTCCCAGCTCCGCTTATCTAGAGCATACCTCCTCGGGTTAGCTACTCTACGTAGAATCGCTATATAACCCGCCGCTACGTACAGCGTAAGCACCGGTACCTGTACTGCTATGAGATTATATAGACTCACACCTGATAACGTCGAAGCTAGTATAATAGCTGATGAAAGTGGGTATACAAAAAAATTCCAGTGTCTAAACCATACGTTTATAAAGCTTTTTTCATCACTATTTAAACCTAGCTTATCGGCTGTATCATCTATCATAGGGGCTGATAGTAGAGCGCCGCCAGGCATCGGTAGGCTACCCATAATAGCTGGTAGTATCGCTAGAATAGCTTTCGCTGATAGAAGCTTTCTGATAGAATCTATCAGCCGCTCGATCATACCGGAGTCGCTCATGTATATTGCTAGGATCTGTATTAGAGCTACTATGGATGTAAGCTCCAGTGTTTCTAAATCCGTCACAGCTTCTATGACGGTTTCTAGGAAGATAACCGGTTTCATCATGGATACTAGCACTATAACGATAGCTCCGATGAATAATGCGAGACCATAGTTTATATGTTTGGTAACTAGTAGGACGACGGCTATAAGAGGGATAGCTATGAGTATTAAGGGAAGCATAACCTGCTTAAACATGGTTAAATCCCCTATAAATATTAACTATGGTGGGATACCGTAGCGTTATATGTGAGTTTAGATCTATGCTTTATATGCATATCCCTATCCTACTGTTATCCATCCTTCTCCTATGCTTCTCAGTTCTATATCGATATCATCCATTCAGGAGTGGAAAGGTATTCTCTTCGAATATGTTGTATAAACCTTTATAGAATGCCGATGTGGCTGTAAGTAGTGATTCGAGTTGACAGTTCCCTTCATACGCGAAGTGGTATTGGAGAATTTTATGAGCTACGAGTATGCTAGAGTTAAGCTTGCATCTGGTTTAAATCTCATATGCGGACCGAACGGCTCTGGGAAATCATCGATACTTCTGGGTATATCCGTAGCCCTAGGTCAAACTTATACAGAAAGGGCGAGGAGGCTCAGCGACCTCATAAGATGGGGTGGAGATGTGGCACGTATAACTGTAATTTTCGATAATAGCGGTGAAGGAAGAGGTAAGCTCTTTCCCTCTATTAGATCCTCCACCGTATCTATATCAAGGATACTTAGGAAGGATGGAACTTATAGCTTCTACGTGTTAAGTGAGGAAAAATCTAAATCAGAGGTTATAGAGCTTCTAAGCAAGGTGGGTTTGGATCCTGACAACCCATTTATAATAATGCATCAGGGTACGATAGAGGAGTTTGTAGCGATGCATCCAGAGGAGAAGCTTAAGCTTCTAGAGAAGGCTGTAGGCTTCGAAGATTATCGAAAGAATATACTGGAGGCTAAAGGTAAGCTATCGAAGGTTCTATCAGAGGAGAAGATCATCCGTGAGAGGATGGCTGACGCTGAATCTACGCTAGAATATTGGCGTAGAGAGTATGAGAAGCTTATGCAGTATAGGAGACTTAGAGGAAGGGAGGATGAGCTTAAGCTAGAGTTTTCATGGGCTAGGATACTAGATCTCGAAGATAAGCTAGCTAGACTATCCAGTAGGGTTGAATTCTATAGTCGGAGGATATCGAAGCTTGAGAAGATACGTCATGATGCTGAGTATAAGATCGCGGATGTAGAGAAGGATTTCGAAGGCATGATCTTTGATGAGGATAGGTTATTTGAGAGGATCATAACATCAGAGAAACTTTTATCGACGTTATCTGAAGATCTACGTATACTCGAATCGTATGGAGGTAGGCTGCCGGCTGAATTCGAAGCTGAGGTTAGAGGTAGGGGTTCAGATCTGGGAAGGATCGAATCAAGTTTAAGAGATATGTATAGAGCTTACAGCGAGTTAAGGATTAGAGAACGTGAGATATTCAAACGGTATGCAGAGTTACGCGTAGAGGAGGCACTAGCTTCATCCGAGATAGCTAGGCTCTTAGATGAGAGGAAGCGTATGGAAGCTAAGATATCTGAGTTAAAATCTAAGATGGAATCTATGTTATCTGAGGTAGGCGGCTCATTATCTAGACCCCCTACCGTTAGAAGTTTACCAGAGATAGAAGAGGAGTTGAAGAGTGTAGAGGCTAGGATTAGAGCTTTAGGGCCTGTCTCAGAAGATGTAGCCTCCATATACGAGAAATATAGGGATGTCTACGATGAGTTGAAATCCAAGCTTGAAATGCTCTCAGAGAATAAGAATCTGCTCCTACGAGAACTAGATGAAAGGGTTAAGATTTGGAGGGAAGCGTTGGAGAAGTTACTAGATAATGTGAATAGGGAGTTCCAGAGCATACTCGAAGGGTTTGGCTATATAGGATATGCCAGGTTGTCTAATCCATACGATATCGATAGAAGTGGTCTCGAGATATATATGGGGGTGCTTGGTCTAGATCCAGTACCTCTTAATAATCTCACTCAAAGTGGCGGCGAGAGGAGTCTAGCTGTATCCACATTCCTTATAGCTCTCCAGCAATACGTGAAAAGCCCATTTAGAGCTTTAGATGAGTATGATGTGCATATGGATCCGGCGAATAGGGAAGCAATCTTTAAGCATATAGTGGAACGTCTATCCGGTAGAGAGAAGATCCAGTACATAGTTATAACGCCGAATCCACTACCGATAGCAGCTAGAGCGGCTAACGTTATAGTAGTTCAGAAGGTGGGAGGTAGATCTAAGGTTGGAAGGATCGAAGCCTATATCGAAGCATAGGGTAGCAGCTGTGAAAAGGGAGGTTGAGAAGCTTATAGCAACGTGTAGACTTACGGTTAAACGTGGAGTCGACCCGTTCCAGGTGGATGTAAAGGGTTCTCTAGCTACGCTTAGAAACTTTATCGAATCAGCTTCTAGCCTAGATGATATACGTCTAGATGGTGAAGCCTTGTACAGCCTATCCATGATAGTCGAATCTCAGGATAGATGGATTAAGTTTAGATCTAGCAGGCTTTTCGTAGATCCTATATTCATAGAATCTAGAGTTAAGGCTGTTTCCAGTAAGATGCTGGCACGCATACTCGTATCATGTTGGACACCTACAGCTTCTATCGATACATTAACCCTTCCGATGCTTGATTTAGCTATAGATTACTGGAATAAGTTGAAGCCTCTTAAAGGTAGATGGGGTAGGTTTTCGAGGGGCTCTACGGAATATCTAAGCTTCTCTCCCGATGAGGCTTCTAAGCTGGGTTTAATCTACGATAAGGGATTCGATAAGCTTCTATCAGATATCGAAGATTATGTTAAACATCTCCTATCGGTTAAAGATCGGGTTGAGTATAGCGAGGTAATCGGGGGAAGCTGGGTTGAAACGGTTAGTAAAGCCTACCTGATAAGCTTCCTAGTATCATCTGGACGCCTAGGTCTAGTATACGATCCATCTACTGATAGATTCTATATCACATCGCATAGCGGATCTGATACACCTAAATCTATCGCTATATCTATAGGGATAGGTGAATAACGGTATGGGGTCTAGGAAGGATCTGGAGGAGAGAGCTAGAAGAGCTTTACAGTTACTGCTAGTGCAGAGGCATAGGAAGCCTGGTGTGAAAGGGTGGGAGCTTAGGCGCTCCATAGGTAAAAATTACCTTAACATTCTTGAATACCTTAACGAGAAGCTGGATTCATACGGTCTATGCATTAGGATGGTGTATGAAAGCGAAGAAACAACCCCTGATCAAGCTAGATTCCTAGTTACCGTGAAGGATAGTATAAAGATAACTGAAGCCATATCTGCTGGTTGGCGTATAGATGAGCTTGCGATACTCGCAGCTTCTATAGCATATATAGCTTCAAGACAGGGATCCATAAGCTCAAGGGAACTTCTTCGTCTACTCGAAGTTAAGTTTCCAAGCTGGTTTATAGAAGCCACCTTAAGACGGCTCATAAGATATGGATATCTTGAACGGGATGGGGATATCGTGAAAATCGGATGGAGGAGTAAAGCTGAGATCGATGGAGGTAAGCTTCTTGAACTTCTGGTTAAAATGGATGTTGGAAGCGAGGGTTGATGCAAGATATAGGTTATCACGAAGTTTCTTCGGCTTTTAGGTTTTAGATGCATCATGCTATTAGAGCCTATAGCTTGAGTTAGGGTAAACCCTATGAAGCCTCTAGCGGCAAAGGGATAGAGGGGATGAATAGCAGGGAGGGTAGCGTAGTGCTTTGGTAATGGATAGCTAGGATATGCCGTCTCTAAACTAAGGAGATGTTTCTGAGGATGATTGTATAGTTGCTATGACGCCACCTGAAAAGCTAACGGTATAGTGTATAGTAGGGGTTTAAGTTAAATAGAACGTATACATAGCCTAATATAGGTTTGAAGAAGTCATTCATATCGATTATAGTGATACTTATACTCTTACAAGTCTATCGATCCCCCTCCCTCCACGGATCCCAGTTAACGATACCTTCAACCATACCTCTAACCAGCCGTATCCCTGGATATACAAGTGGAGCCTCTACGCGGCATATTAATCCGAATGTTTTCATGATCGAGTTGACAGATATCGCCGGTCTTCAGGATCTCTTCTCATACGGTGTTAAGGTAAGGTATATTTCGAGAACCATGCCTGTAGCATTTGTTGAAGCTTCGGAAGATAAACTGAATTCTATTATCGAGAATCGGTATGTTAAATCGGTATGGATGGATAGCCTAGTTGAGCTTGCAGATATAGATATACTGGGCTGTAGGTTCGACCTTTCAAGCTATAGAATTATGCCTCTAAACGAAACGATCAAAATAATGAATGCTAATATACTATGGGATATGGGGTATACTGGTAAAGGTGTACGTATAGCTATAGTGGATACAGGTGTGGATATTAATCATCCAGATTTCCGTTTTGCTAACGGTACGAGTAAGATTGTGGAATCCATCTCGTTCATCGAAGGCGAGGATGCTGAGGATAGGCATGGACATGGAACGGCTATGGCTGGTATAGCGGCTGGTTCAGGTTTAGCATCTAACGGTAGGTTTAAAGGTGTTGCCCCGGATGCTCTTATCATAAACGTTAAAGCGTTTAAAGCTGAAGGGTTGGAAGCATATTCGACTATCGAAATTCTATTTAAGGCTTTAGAATATCTGGATTCAGTTAAACCGGGCGTCGTATGCGCCGCATGGGGTGTATACCCACCTCTACCTGAAGATCATCCCTTCAATAAGCTTGTGAAGAGGCTTATCGATCGAGGAGTAGTATTCGTAGCCGCTGCAGGTAATCTAGGCTACCATTGGACGGTTGTATCACCATCATCCACGCCTTCAGTGATATCTGTAGGTGCAGCTACGAGAAATGGTATAGCATTTTTCTCATCTAAAGGCCCAGATCCATATAGTTTGAGGTATACGCCTCTAGTGGTGGCCCCAGGTGTTAGGATTATAGCTCCGGGTAGCGGTGCACTGTATGAGAGATTCAAATATGGCGGATATGAAGGTTATATGGAGATATCCGGTACATCACCCGCTACAGCTCATGTAGTAGGGGTTGTAGCTCTCCTTCTATCCGCTAAGCCTTGGCTTACATCTCAAGCTTTACTCGCTGGACTGGTAGTTTCAGCTAAGCCATTCAGAAATGTAGATTATACGGAGCAGGGAGCCGGACTTGTGGATGCCTATAGCTGTCTTAAAGTGTTTGAAGAAAACCTACAGCCTTTAGAGGTTAGAATCCCTGTGGAGGATAGTAGTGGACTTAGATCTATATCTCTCGATCGAAGGGCGATTGTTTCCGCGTCTCGCTATCACAGGACTTATGGAAACTACACGATGATCGGTAACGGTTTATTTCATCTAATCGTATCGGAGAAAGCTATACCTACATGGCTATTCTACGGTAAGATCCAAGTGTTGGATAAGATATCTATATCGATCCTACCTATAGGTTCAACTAGATGGATAACCCAAGAATCCATGACTGCTACAGTAGGATTTAAGCTAACTAATTTCACAGATAGATGGTGGAGCGGATACTCTAATCTCGAGTATGAAGAATTCAAGATTCGCGTAGAGGTAATCATACCGTTGGATCAGCCGTATATAGAGCTTAAGCTATCGAAGATTAGCGGAGATATAGACCTCCTAAACTTCACTTTAGCGCCATCGTCGATGTTAAGCTTCTCTGAAGCTGCTTATCTAGGAGGCCTTGAAGGATTCATCATCTGGAGTAGCTCTATAGTTCTAGGTTTAGCTTCCATCGATAGGCCTTATAGCTATCTTCTAAGCGGGTATAGAGGTATCTATATGGCTAACCCTGAAAACGTAACGTTAACCTTAAAGGTTAGCGACAATCCTATCAAAGTCTATATCGCTATATCTAGCTCCTATAGAGAAGTAGCTTCACTATTCCCATCTCTGATAGGTAGAAGCGTAGAGGAAGCTTTCTTGAAGCCTATAGAAGTTATAAGAGTTCTCCCGCCAGGTTCATCTAGCATCTTTAGGCTTCTCGTGAGGAATCTCGGAGTTAGTAGAGATGCTCGGATCTCTATGAGGATTACAGGCTTCTCCATCGACGGCATATATGATTACGGTATAGATTACCATCTGCATCTGGACGGATATATGGATAACTATTATGAATTCCGGTTACCGAAGCTTCCTGAAGGATTCTATAGGATCTTGTTCGAATTGGAGAATCTACCGAGTGAAGTCCATAGGTCATATGATAGTTTTGTATCAGATTTGTATGTAGGTCTATACCCTAGGATACTATCCGCCTTACCTCCGCTTATCGAGGGTATCGAAAAGCCTTTCATACTCATGTATCCCGGGGATATCGATTACCTAAACGTAACGCTCATATCTTCCATTCCCATCTCCAAGGTTAAAGCTTCCATCGAAGGGGATGCAGCATCCATATTCAGGGCGTATTCTATCAAGAATATAGGCTTCCAGGTATATGCATCCGTCTACGGCTATATACCTGACGATCAGAAGTCGGCGGTATATAATGGAAGCCTGGTATTTGAAATAGATGATGGTATCACCGTCTCCATACCTATAGATGTAACTGTACGTGAACCTATAGCCGTCGTTCTATGGCACGATAGGTTGGATTTCATACCTGGTAGAAATGATCTATATCTATGGTATACCGATCTATGGAGGGATTCCGCTCTTAGGGGTATAAGGCTCATCCCTGCTAGCCTTCATATAGTAGAGCCTAGAAGGATTGATTTCCTAATCCTCCCGGATCCGTACTACAGCTACCAAGATGTACGTTTGATGCTAGACTATTTCCTAGATCGTGATGGCTCTGCAGCTATACTCGCCGGTCCAGCTATCTTCGCTCTTAGATACGGTTATAGAACGATACTCAGGGAGTATGGGTTGGAAGCGGTTGAGGAGCCATATTTCAGATGGAGCAACTCCTCGGTTAAGCTAGATCTATACGGATTTGAAGATTTAGCCTCGCTAAATCTAACGATAGCCTACGGTATATTCTTCAATATATCCACACCCCTCTTAGGAGGGTTGCTTCAGATTATGTTTAAATCTATGGAGGTCGGTCCCTACGGATTTCTCAATGTATCAGGTAGCTTCTACCCCTCGTTCATTTATAGAAGTCTAGATGGTAGGGTTAAAGTATTCGTACATTCTAGCGTTTATAGCTTCGATGACCTATGGTGTAGATTAAGCTATAATGTTAGATGGGGTGTCGAGGAAGGTAAGCTTATCGGCTATATAGAGCCCACCGAGAATGCTACGGCTGAGAATATAGATCTCCTAACTAGTATCGTATCGAAGATATCTAATAAGCCTCCACGGATACTATCGCTGAGTATCTTAGATAGTAGAGTGGAGCAGATGCTCGAATCATATACGGTGATAGTGGTTGCTAGAGATAATGAAACTAGCAGCGATAAGCTTAACGTAACGCTTAAAGTAACGAAGCCCAATGGATCTATGTTATGTATAGGCGGATTATACGTATCCGGCGGATCCTTCATACTATCCTACACTCCAGGTATGAACGATCCGGTAGGGGTATATCAAGCTGTAATTAGAGTTGAAGATAGGCTGCATGCCTATGTTGAAAGGGTTCTAAGGTTTGAGGTTATACCTCCTATTAGAAGTATGGTGATCATAATTCTCCTAGTAGGGTTATCCTTCATAGCTATAGGTTACATGCTAGGTAAAAGGGCTAGGTTGAAGGTTCGCGGGTAGATAGCACTTTCGCTATTTCTTGGAAGAGCTTCATCGAAGACATATCTACTACGGGTATCTGCCCACCTCTAGGTATAGATTTGAACCTCTCATATTTCGGGCATCGCGTGAAGCATATTTGGCTTATGATAAACTCACCTGTCTCTATCTCATGTTCGAAGGATTTTTCAGGTATTTCCATGCATATAAGGTATCCATCCACCCAGAATAGCTTAGATACTTCCATAGTCGAGGAGCACCATATAAGCTCATCTTCATTCTTCCTATGATCCAACCCGAGGATCTTTACTTTCCTACTTACAGCCAACTCTACATCCATCTCATCCATCCCCTCCCAAGTAGTCTAATCCCTCAATTCGAAACCTAAAGCTTTAGCTACTTTCTTAACACCTTCGAAGGTTATCGTAGTAACTCCTTTAACCACCTCGTCTCTGGTAGGGATTATCATATAGCCCTTATACAGCCCTGATACATTCGCTATGTAGAACACCTGTAAAGCGAAGAGGAGTAGATTTAGTTGGCGTGCAGAAAGACTTCTAGCTAATATCTCATATTCTTTGTCGGATATCGTAACCCTACGCATGAAGGATTCCTTTATACCTGTAGGCTCTTCATCCATAGCGTCGAGTATATCGTATACCGTTACGCCATACTCTTTGAGGAGATCGCTTAACGCTTTTTTCAGATGTACATATTCGTAGGGCATCAATTTTTCGATAGCTTGGATAAAGCTATATAAACTATTACACTCTAGGGGAAGATTTAATATAGGCTTAGATTCATCCTTAGAAGTCGTGAATCTGGTGGATTACCACATACACACATATCTATGTGGACATGCGGTTGGCAAACCGGTAGATTACGTTAAGGCCGCTCTATCCGCTAACCTAATCGAGGTAGGTATATCGGATCATATAAGCCTCTCCCTACCCGAGGATTCTATACCGTTAGATAAGCTGCAACTCTACATAGATATGGTCGAGGAGGCTAAACATCTATATGAAGATAAGATTGAAGTGAGGCTTGGATTCGAGGTTGAGTATTCGCGTGATAACATCGAATATGTAGCAGACATACTTGGATCCATAGATGGGCTTGATTACACATTGCTATCGATCCATAAGATAGATGGATGGATCATTAATAGCTCTAAATCCAGGGATAGATATATGGAAATCGATCTATATAAGCTGTACGAGGAATACTTCGATCTGATATGCGAAGCTGCTTCGCTTAAACTATTCCAAGTGGTCGCTCACATAGATCTACCTAAAATCTTCGGTTTCAAGCCGTGTGAGGATATGAAGCCGCTGTACGAGGATGTTGCTAGAAAGCTAGCTAAAGCTGGTGTATGCGTTGAGGTTAATACTTCTGGGTTAAGGAAGCCTGTAGCCGAGGTCTATCCTGCTAAAGAATTTCTGGAAGTATTGAGAAGGTATAACGTACCTGTAACGCTCGGCTCTGATGCACATAAACCTGAGGATGTAGCATACCGTTTCGACGATGCTATTGATACGATTTCCAAAGCAGGATATAGGCATATATCAGTATTCGAAAGGAGGCGGAGAATGGATATACCTATCTTCTGAATAGTTCGATCCACATCCTCATCCTCTCTATATACGATTTAAACCTAACGTCATCATAGAGTTTTGTGATCATCCTCCATAGATCCATAGGTCTCTTAGATCTAGCGATCATATGTAATATTTTCATACAATCCATTAGCGCCGGGTATCTAGGTTTAAGAGGTAGCTCTAATGCTAAGGGTAGCTCTACATCCACTAGCGATAAGATTATCGGCGATATAGAGCCTACTAGTAAGCCGGATTTCAGTTTGAAGAAGCTAGGTACACCCCTCTTCTGGAGTCTTAGAGGATCTATCAGCCTTCTGATATTCTTTTTCGCATAACCATGTATCTCGACGTAAATTGAAGGCTTAAATCTTTGTATCAACCGTATCAGGTTTAATCCAGCTTCCGATTCATAGAAGGATAGGCTTAACGTAGTTCTATACTGTGAGTCGAACGATATCCTGGGTACGAATATGAAGTAGCCTGTAATCCTCCAACTTGCAGATTGAATCATCGGCTCTAGAAGTTTCGATACGATCCATTCACGTCCATGTAGCCCTCCTACTACCAGCTTAACAGGTAACCCACCGCCTTTAACCGTTATATTCTCGATTAACTCATCGCATTCATGCATAGCCTGATACAGCTAGATTTAATCTATAACCGCAGTACATGAATATATAGTGTAAAGGGTAAGATTATCCAAGCTTAGAGAGGTAGTCGTAGATGATGGTGGCAGGTCTTGATGAAGCCGGTAGGGGAGCTATCATCGGGCCCCTCATACTTTGCGGAATTATGGTGGATGAAAGTGATATTGAGAAGCTCGTAGAAATTGGTGTTAAGGATTCTAAACTGCTTTCTAAGAAGCGGAGGGTTAAGCTTAGAGACGAAATACTTAAGATCGTTTCGGATTATCGTATAACCGGTATTCCTCCATCCGAGATAGATTCAGCTGTACGTATACATAGATTCAACCACCTTGAAGCTAGATACTTCTCTGAAATAATCGATCAGCTTAAACCAGATATAGCCTACGTAGATTCTCCTCTACGTAGCTATAGAAGATTCTCGGCTATGGTAGAATCGTTTTGTAAGTGGAAATGTCGGGTAATAGCGTTATGTCATGCCGATAGAGATATACCAGTGGTATCCGCTGCGTCGATAATAGCAAAAACTAGAAGGGATGAAGTTATAGAGAGTTATACGAGGATTTACGGAGAGTTGGGATCCGGCTACCCCTCGGACCGGAGGACTATAGAATTCCTATACAACTCTCTAGGAAAGGCTGAAGTCGATGGTATAGTGCGTAGAAGTTGGCGTACATGCTCATCTATTATGCGTATGAAGAGGCAGACAGGTATCGATGGATATCTACGATTAAAAAATTAATCTAGTTAAGGTATCAAAGAAGATCTGCTAGGTGTATGTCTTGGAATTTAAGATCGTAGGAGGAGCTATAGTTACGATGAGTGAGAAGGGTATCATCAGGGATGGATGCATCGTCATAGAGGATGGAAGGATAATCGATGTAGGATCTAAGGAAATCGCATCTAGATATCCAAGATATGAGGTGATAGATGCTGAGAGGTGCGTAACTATACCCGGCTTAATCAATTGCCATCATCATATAGCTATGGGTCTGCTAAGGGGGTATGCGGATGATCTAGCTCTCTCCGAATGGCTTGAGAAATGGGTATGGCCATTTGAGTCTAAACTGACAGGTTACGATATATACATAGGTGCTCTACTCACGGCTATCGAATCACTGCTTTCAGGTTGCACTACTGTGAACACTATGTACCATTATGCCCCGGATTACAGTGAAGCGAAGGCCGTAATGGATTCAGGTATGAGGGGGGTTATAGGTCATGTATGCTTCTCATGGCGTAAAGAGGATGACCTTAAACTCACCAATAGTCTATACAGGGGATGGCATGGTAGAGATGGACGTATAAGGGTCTCCATAGATCCGCATGCATGTTATACGGTCGATCCCGAGTATATGGTTGAACTCCATAGATTATGCTTAGAGCTTAACGATGAGAATCCCGAAAACCCCGTTATAGTTCATACACATCTTGCTGAAACGAGGGATGAACCGATGAAGGTGGAGAAAGCCTTCGGTGTAGAGGTAGGTGGGAGTGTAATATCGTATATGGAGAAGCTTGGAGTGTTGGACGAATACACGGTCGCTGCACACTGTGTACATGTATCAGGGGAGGATATATCGATACTAGCTAGGCGGGGGGTTAAAGTTGTCCACTGTCCCGTCTCCAATCTTAAACTAGCCTCGGGTATAGCACCTATACCCGATATGCTGAGGAGGGGAGTGCATGTGGCTATAGGTACAGATAGCGTATGTTCGCATAATCGTTCAGATATGTTTGAAACTATGAAGTTCGCCGCTTTGATTCATAAAGGGGTACGTATGGATCCGACGGTTATGCCTGCATGGATTGTTTTGAGATCCGCGACGATATTAGGTGCTGAAGCTTTGATGTGGGATAAGTTGGGCGCTATAAAGCCTGGATACTATGCCGATATAGCTATCCTAGATTTCCGTAAGCCACATCTAACCCCTCTATACGATGAGTATAGTCACATCGTCTATACGGCTAGGGGCTCTGATGTAAAGTACGTATTCGTAGATGGCAGACTGATAGTGGATGAAGGGTGTGTAACTACTATAGATGTGGAGTGGCTTCTAGAGGAGGCTGTGAAGGTAAGGGATAGGATATTGGAGAGGCTTCACGGTTAGGATAGCAGTTTGACGTTATCTTGAAAGCCGAACCTCTCTATAATGGAGTCTGTTATAGATATTACGCCTAGATCATACATCTTACGGAACTCCATATCCTCGTTATAAAGCTCTATTATGCTATCCCTTATGTATCTTCTACCTCTCTCATCCCTGATGTTGAGGGCTAGGAATAGATATGATTTAGCTAGCATGGAAAGCGGGTCTCTCACCCTAATCCTACCGTCCCTAACCCCGTGCTTATACTCATCCAGCTTCGCTACAAGCTCATCAGAGTATAGGAGCCCTCTATTTTTCACCTCGCCCTCTAGATAATCGATTACGGCATCGAATAGCTCCTCATAGATACGGCGACGTTTAGATCCTGGAGGCGAATTGTATAGTAGCTCTAATAGTAACTCGTAGTATATACCCGAGATTTTCGTCTTAATCCTACCGCCCGTAGCTAAACGTAGTGTCTCGTATACTCCCGCGCCTTTCATAGATGAAGGTGTGAAACCGCTGGTCGAATGTATAGATAGGGTTGACCCTAGAGAATGTGCTATAGCAGCAAGCATCGATACTCTAGATCTAAGCTCGGCTAGATCCCCTCTATAATCCATTCTCTTCTCGAACCCTATGTTAGGTGCTATAAACTCTGTATGCCCCCCCATCTCTCTCCACTCTCTGAGATAGTAGTATAGATCCTTCGTAGGAGTGATCATAGGAGTTTCATCGAAAGCTATCTCGAATCCAAAGAGGCT
>Ga0272445_1000039_pt1 | contig 125166 bp, 105 predicted proteins | sample YNPCB0031_FD_194404 | JGI IMG/M metagenome (GOLD analysis project Ga0272445, IMG submission 194404) | Hot spring sediment microbial communities from Yellowstone National Park, WY, United States - YNP-CB-003-1 | ecosystem: Environmental > Aquatic > Thermal springs > Hot (42-90C) > Sediment...
CAAAGTTTTGTCCGAAGTTAACGGATTTAGCGACTTCTCCATAATTTCCTGTTCCAACATACATTGTGTCATTTCTAAAAAATATGTCATATACAGCGTTTGCGTATCCTAAATTATTACCGAGGTTGGTGAAGGATTGTGCGAAGTCAGTTGATTTATATATTTCTCCAGAGCTATTATCGGTTCCTGCGTATAGGTCATTATTATAGAATTCAAGTGTTAATATGTTAGTAGCGCCTTGGAGGTCAGCTATTGTATAATCAGGGACGAGGTTAGCGGAGCGGAAAATATCTCCGTATCCGCCTGTTGCTATGTATAATTTTCCTGATTTTTCAAGTATTTTATACACATAAGAGGCGCCATCTGCGTTTCTTGTGTAGTCAAAGTTTTGTCCGAAGTTAACGGATTTAGCGACTTCTCCATAATTTCCTGTTCCAACATACATTGTGTCATTTCTAAAAAATATGTCATATACAGCGTTTGCGTATCCTAAATTATTACCGAGGTTGGTGAAGGATTGTGCGAAGTCAGTTGATTTATATATTTCTCCAGAGCTATTATCGGTTCCTGCGTATAGGTCATTGTTATAGATTGCAAGGGAATAGCACGCAGTTGCACCTTGTAATGTCCCTCCTTGAGTCCAGTTTATTCCATTATCATCGGAATAATATACTTGTGCTGAATTTGTTCCACATACGATTCTTCCAGAAGGAAATTGAGCAAAGCAATTAACATCAAGGTTTCCTGGTAAATCATAATAACTCCAGTTATTTCCATCATCAGAATATGCTATTTCTTGATTATCAGTCGCAGTTCCTGCAAATATTCTTCCACTTGAAGTTTGAAATAAACAAATAACTTGTAATCCCAAATCTATTACAGATGACCATGTTTGTCCATTATCGTTTGACCTATAAATCCATCCATCCTCCCTTCCTGCATATAAGGTGCCTGATGAAGTTTTTAAAAGGCATCTAAAAGAATAACTTGTCACAGGACCTACTCCTGTCCATGTATTTCCTTCATCATTTGAGCGCCACAATCTATAAGAACCTGAAGATGCACTTCCTCCTGCAATTAATGAGCCATCCTGTGCTTCTATTATACAATAAATGTTTGTTGCATTTTGTATTTCTCCTGTAAATTCCCAGGAAGGAGGGGAAAGCAGAAGGATTAAATAAATAAGGTTCATTTTTCCCCCTTATTTAAATTTTTCTTTTCCAAATTTCCGATTGGCTGATTTAACCTTATCACCTTTGCATTATTTTGTGGACCGGAAGTTCCAAGATATAAATATGTTTGTCCTGATTGAGGACCAGGTCCTTTTTCTATTGTAAAACCATGATTTATTAGCATATCCCATTTATTCCATTGAGAACTCGTTTCATCATAATACCATAATTCGGCATGGAAAATAGGACCTCCTGGGCTATATGGAGGATTATTTACAGGTCCCCATACATATAATTTTCCATTATGATATTTTATACCAATATCTCCTACTATCCAAGTAGTAAATATAACTTTTAAAGGGATTCTTGGTTGAGGCAATTGTGACCAGGTTTGTCCATTATCGTCAGAATAAAAAATATAAATATCACTGTTATAGTTGGGAGCACAACATATTGCATAAACTCTACCAGAAGGAGTTAATTCAAGGTCATAACAGTTTATTGCAATATTAACAGGAGAACAGGGGGACCATGTATTTCCACCATCTGTGCTTCTCCACAGATAATAAACCGTGCCAGAAGGCGGAGCATAATTTGTTCCGGCAATGAGGGTTCCATTTGGTGTTTCTACAAGGTCATATACAGTAGTTACCTGAGGATGAATTTCACCACACATTTCCCATGATGGTGGTTGGAGGGCATAAAGCCCTATTGCCATTATACATATTGCTACACATTTTTTCATCTTGCACCTCCTTTCAAGTTTTGTTATATAATTTAATTTGAAATATGTATAAATTTTTAAAAAATCTAAAAAAATTTAAATTGATTTTCAATTATTTTTAAAAAATTTTTTCCCATTTGACAAATTTTATCAATTTAATTTATAATGTTTCCTCTTATGTATGACAGAAATAAAATAATCAGTGTAGTGGATTATTATTTAAGAAATGGTTCTTTAAGGAAGACAGCGAAGGAGTTTAATATTCATTACAATACCTTATGGAAATGGGTGAGGAAATATAAGGATGGTAATATTTACGGATATAGAAGACCATGGAATAGAAAAGAGTGGTGGATTGAGAGGAGGGTGATTATTCTTAAGGAGAATTATCCTTTTATAAGTTTAAGGAGTGCAAGGGAAATTTTAAAGGGGGAAGGTATAAATATAAGTATAAAGGGTATATGGGGTATATGGAAGAGGGCTGGTTTAGCAGGTTTTAAAAATAACATTTCAAGTTCAAGATTTACTGAGTATGTAAGTTTTGATAAAAGGGATGAATTTCTTATAGAAAAGGCAAAGGAATTTATAAAAAATGGTAGAATAAAGGAGGGTATTAAAATTTTAAATTCTGTTAATTTTTGCAATGAGGGTGAGATAATAAAAAAAATTCCTGATAAATATCTTAGTAAAAAAAGGGTTTTTGAGAAGTATGTGTATTCAATTTTTGAAATTCCGATGAAAAAATATTATAAAAAAATGAGGGAATTGAGGAAATATTTTTATAAAAAGAAATTTTATTATTCAATGATGAGGGCTTTATTACAGGAAATGATTTCTCTTGAATGGCTTTCAGAGTTTAATAAAATTATAGAGATTTCATCAGAATATTTAAAATATTTTGAGAAGGTAAATGACAAAAATTTGAAATTTCATTTTTTAATTTCAAGGGGGATTGCTTTTGCTTCTCTGGGTGAAATTAAAAAGGTTAAAGAGATATTAAGAAAGTGTAAGAGGATGAGCTATAATAATTCTGAATTTTCTTTAAATATATCCACTCTTTATTCTTTTATTTATGATAATAAAAGGGCAATTAAAAGTATATATAAAATTTCAAAAAGGGATGAAGTATTTTATCTTTATCTTTCCTTTTTTCTTTTGAATTCAGGAAAACATAAAGAATCAATGAAAATTTTAAGGGGATTAAAATTTGATAAAGAAAGAGAAAATTTAAAAAAATTAGCCTTTTCATTATATTTTCTTACAAATGGTGAAATAGATAAATCAAGGAAGTATCTTATAGAAGCATTGAGGGGTTTTAAAAGAGCAGATTTTAAAAATTATCTTTTTACTGCCTATTTAATTCTTTCAAAAATTTATTATTTTCTTGGTAGATTAGAGAAAGGAAGAAGAATTTTAAGAAATATAATTACCTTTTTAAAGAAATACAAGTTAAAAAAGGAACTATCTATTGTTTCAATTTTATTTTCAGGGAAATTTGAGGAGAATTTTAAAGATTATCCTTTGATTAAGATGCTTATTTATTTAAATAAGGCGAAGGATAAGATAAATTATTACTATAGGGCATTTGAAATTTCAGAGAGATATGGAATAGCAGGTTATTTTCATCGTTTTGTTTTATTTTATCCTGATGTTATAAAAAATTTAATAAAATATGGAAAAAAGACCTATTTGCCGAAAAGTTTATTAAAATCTCCTTTATTTGATAAAGAAAGAACTGTTTATTACATAAAATTTCTTAATGGTTTTTCAGTATATAGAAATAACATAAAAGTCAAAAAAGTTTTAACAAAAAAAGAGAGAGCATTTTTAATTCATCTTGCAACAAGGGCAGGTAGTCCTGGTAGAAGTATCAATGTAGAAGAGATTTGTGAAAATTTCTGGAACAATAAAGAAAAAAAGGAGAATCTATATCATTTATTGTTTAAAATAAAAGCAAAGCTCAGGATGCCTGAACATTCAATTGAAATAGAGAGGAGAAATAATTTTTTAATAAACAACAAAGTATATTTTATAACTGATTATTCAGAATTTGAAGAGACGCTGGCAAGGGCAAATGCTTTTTTAAGGGGAGATGAGTGGGAATTTGCAAGGAAGGAATTTTTAAAAATTTCTAAATTTTTAAAAGTAAAACCCTTAGAAAAAATTTATGATAGATGGTCTGAAGACCTAAGGAACGAAATAATATTTAAATATAATGAAGAAATTAAAAAGTTTAAAATTGAATGTATGAGAAAAAAAGATTTCAAAACCTTTTATAAATTAAGAATTTTTAAAAATATTTAATATAAACTTCTTCCACCATCAACATATAAAATTGTTCCAGTAACATAATTATTTTTGTATAAAAAATAGCAGGCTTCTGCAATATCTTCTTTTTCCCCTAATCTTTTTAAAGGAATTCTTTTTAAAACTTTTTCCTTTTCAAAATCATCTAAAATTATAGGACCTGGTGCAACTCCACATACCCTTATATAAGGAGAGAGTTCTTTTGCAAGTAAATATGTTAATGCAATTATTCCTGCCTTTGAAAGACTATAAATAAGATAATTTTTCCATAAAACTTTTCCAGCAGTATCAGCAATATTTATGATAACTCCCTCCTTCATTTTTTCTGAAAAATATTTTGAAATAAATAAGGGTGCCTTTAAATTAACATTAATTATTTCGTCAAATTCCTCTTCTTTTATTTCTTTTAAATTCCCCTTATAAAAAACACTTGCATTATTTATAAGGCAAGAAAGTTTTTCAAAATTTTTAAAAAATTCATCTCTCCATTTCAAAATGGTTTTTGTATCCCTTAAATCACCTTTTAGAATTAAACATTTTCTCCCAATTTTTTCAACTTCTTCTTTTGTCTTTAATGCCTCTTTTTCTGATTTTAAATATGTAAAGCAAATATCAAATCCTTCCTTTGCAAATTTTAAAACAATTTCCTTACCTATTCTTTTTGCACCACCTGTTATAAAAAGAGTTTCCATTATAAAATTCTATAAGAAGTTCCTTCTTTTTTGTCTTCAAGAATTATTCCAAGATTTTTTAAATCCTCCCTTATTTTATCAGATAAATAAAATCTTTTTTCTTCCCTGAGTTTTTGTCTTACCTCAATTATTATATTCAATAAATCATCTATTAATTTTCTTTCAACTTTTTTATCAAAATTTGAAAATCCAAGAATTTTTAAAATTAAAATTATTAAAGATTTTATTTCAAGAAATCTTTCATCATTCTTTTCATAATATATGTTTCCTAAACGGACAAGTTCAAAAATTAATGAAAAAACTTTTGGTGTATTTAAATCATCATCCATATATTCTTCAAATTTCTTCAAATATTCCTTGATTTCTGGACTTTTTATATCAATCTCTTTAATCTCACCTTTATTTATAAAATTTTCTATTCTTTCCCATCCTGATTTTGCTTCATAGATTAAAGAATCTTCATATTCTATTGGTGACCGATAGTGGGATTTTAATAAGAAAAATCTTAAAACATTTGGATTTATTTCTTTAACAATATCTAAAACTTTGACAAAAATTCCAAGCGATTTGCTCATCTTTTCTCCTTTAAAATTAAGAGGTGCATTGTGAAACCAGTATCTTACAAATTCCTTTCCAGTTGCTCCTTCACTTTGTGCAATTTCATTTTCGTGATGCGGAAATATTAAATCCTGTCCACCTCCATGGATATCAAAACTTTCTCCAAGATATTTCATGCTCATTGCAGAACATTCAATATGCCATCCCGGTCTTCCTTCTCCAAATGGAGAATAAAAATAGGGTTCATTTTCCTTTCTTTTTTTCCATAAGGAAAAATCAAGTGGGTCAAACTTTGTAGGGTCAGGTTCAACCCTTGCCCCTTCTAAAAGTTCATCCTGTTTTTTACCTGAAAGTTTTCCATAATTTTCAAACTTTGATACATCATACCATACATTTCCGCCACTTTCATAAGCAAATCCCTTTTCTTTTAAAATAATTATCAATTTTATTATTTCATCAATATGTTGAGTTGCTCTTGGATAAAAAGTCGCTGGTTTTATGTTCATTATTTTTTCAACTTCAAAATATTCCTTTTCATATCTTTGAGCAATTTCTCTATAATCAACTTTTTCTTCCCATGCTTTTTTGATTATCTTATCATCTATATCTGTAAAATTTAAAATATACTTTACTTCATATCCCTTATATTCAAGATACCTTCTTAATAAATCTCCTGATAAAAATGCCCTTAAATGTCCTATATGAGGAGAATCTTGAACTGTCATTCCGCAAAAATAAATTCCAACCTTATTTTCCTTTATAGGTTTAAAATCTTCCTTTTCCTTTTTTAATGTATTATAAATTTTCATATCTCTTTAAAATTTTTTCTGCAATTTCAAAAAAAACTTTTGTTACATCATTTTCTTTTTTCTTCAAAACAAAAATTTCACCTTTATCGGTTAAAGAATTCAAATCTATATTAAAGGGTATTTCACCTAAAATTTCTATATTTTTTTCTCTTGCAAATTCCTTAATATATGAATTACCAAAAATATGATGTTTTTTACCACAATTTTCACAAACAAAATATGACATATTTTCAATAATACCTATTAATGGAATGTTTACTTTAAAAAGCATATTTATTGCCCTTCTAACATCGCTTAATGCCACTTCCTGAGGGGTTGAAATTGCAATTCCCCCATCAGGACTTGTTATTTGAGATAATGAAATTATAGGGTCACCTGTTCCTGGTGGCAAATCTATTATTAAATAATCAATTTCTCCCCATTCTGTATCAAATAAAAGTTGTTTTAATGTTGAATGAATTAAAGGTCCTCTCCATATGATAGGTGAATCCTTATCTATCAAATAACCTATTGAAATTATTTTAACTCCCTCCTTTTCAAATGGTAAAATTTTTCCATCTTTTGCATATATTTTTCCTCTTCCTATTATTGAAATTGTTGGTCCATAAAAATCAGCATCCAATATCCCAATCCTTTTCCCTTTTTCTTTTAATGAAAAGGCAAGGTTCATTGAAATTGTTGATTTTCCAACCCCTCCTTTTCCACTTAAAATTAAAATAATCCTTTTGATTCCTTCTGGTTTCTTTTTTAAAAAGAAATCCTCTTTTACATCAAAAGCAATTTCAACATCTTTAAACCAGCTAATTTTTTCTTTTAATCTTTTTTTAATTTCGTTTTTAAAATAATCCTTTAAAGGACACATTGGACTTGTTAAAAGAATTCTCATATAAACTTTCCCATCTTTTTCTATTTCAATATCTTTAACAAATTCCAAACTGACAATATCCTTTCCAAGTTCTGGGTCAATTATTCCTTTTAAGACCTCAATTACTTCCTCTTTTTTACTCATAAAGAATTTTATTATAATGCATTGCACTTAAAATAAAAAATAAAATATAATTAAAGTATGATTGAAAAAATATTAAAAATAAATGAGATTTTGAATCAAATTGTATGGGGTCTTCCAACAATAATTCTTTTGATTTCCGTTGGAATTGCAATTTCAATAATAACAAAATTTATTCAATTCACAAAGTTCAAAAGGATAATGAAAGAAACATTTGGAAAAATATTTTCAAAACCAAAGGGAAAAGAAGGAGATATAACTCCTTTTCAGGCATTAACAGTTGCAATGGGGGGAACTGTTGGGGTTGGAAATATTGCAGGTGTTGCAACTGCAATTGCACTTGGTGGTCCTGGTGCAATTTTCTGGATGTGGATTTCTGGAATTCTTGGAATGGCAACAAAGTTTGGGGAGGTTGTTCTTTCTTTAAAATATAGGATAAGGGAAAAGGAAGGACCAATGGTTGGTGGTCCAATGGTTTATATAGAAAGGGGTATGGGTAAAAAATTTAAATTTCTTGGAATAATATTTGCAATTTTTGGTGGAATTGCTGCACTTGGAATTGGAAATATGGTTCAGGCAAATTCTGTTGCAGAAGGTTTTTCCCATTTTGGAGTTCCAAAAATTTTAACAGGAATTATTCTACTTTTAGCAGTTGGTCTTGTTACAATTGGTGGAATAAAGAGAATTGCACAAGTTGCAACATTTTTTGTTCCATTTATGTGTATAACATATATGATATGTGGAATACTTGTAATATTGAAAAATATTAATAATTTGCCTTATGCAATAAAAATTATATTTTTACATGCCTTTAAACCACTTTCACCAATTGGAGGTTTTGCAGGTGCAACTCTTGCGAGTGCAATAAAATACGGAATTGCAAGGGGTGTTTTTTCAAATGAGGCAGGGCTTGGAAGTGCACCAGTTGCTCATTCAACAGCAATTGTTGACCATCCTGTAAGGCAAGGATTTTGGGGAATATTTGAAGTATTTTTTGATACAATAATAATTTGTTCAATAACAGGAATTGCAATATTAACAAGCGGAGTATGGATAAGTGGAGAAACAGGTGCAACCCTTACTTCAAAGGCATTTTCAACACTTTTTGGATTTAATTTAGCAAATGCAATAGTAACAATTTCAATGATATTAACTGCCTATGATACAAATTTGGCATGGTGCTTTTATGGAGAAACATATATTTCATACCTTTTTGGTTATAAACATTTTGTAAGAATTATTTATAGATTTTTATGGCTTCCTTTTATTCTCATTGGTTCAATAAGTAAATTAGAAGAAATATGGAGTATTGCAGATACATTAAATGGGCTTATGGCAATTCCTAATATAATTGCAATTTTTTATTTACTTCCTGTGATTAAAAAACTTTATAAGGAATTTTTTGAAAGATATGAAAATATTTGAAAAAATATTTGTAATTTTAATTTTTGTTATAGGAATAATATATGTTGGTAGAGATTTATGGGGTATTAAATTTTCCCATTATCCAGGAGACAAATATGATACAAGATTTAACAATGTAATATTAGAACATAATTATAGATTTTTTAGAGGAATAGAAAAAAGTTATTTAAGTGCAAAATTTTTTTATCCTGCTAAAAAAAGTATTGCAGGTTCAGATCATCATTTATTCCCTTCTTTAATTTATTCTTTTTTAAGATTATGTGGTCTTGATATGTTTTATAGTTTTTCCTTATGGGTTTTAATTTTATTTTTACTCAATTATTTTTCTTCTTTTTACATTTTAAATAAAAGTGGTATTGATTTTTTTCTATCAGGAATTGGTGCCTTTTTATTTTCCTTTTCTTTACCTATTATGGCACAAACAATGCATATTCAAACTCTTTATATATTTCCAATCCCATTTATATTTTATTTTCTACAGAAATTTTTTGAAACAAATAAATATAAATATTTTTTAAAATTTTTCATATTTTTTTTAATTTTGTATTATACTTCACCTTATTTTTCCTGTTTAATTCTTATACCCCTTTTTTTCTTTACTATTACGAGTATAATAATTAATAAAGAAAAATTTTTAAAATACATTTACAAAGATATTTTTTTGAAATTGATAACTATTATAGTTTTTTTTATTTTGATTTTGCCTTTCTATTTGGTTTATACAAAAACAGGCGATTTTTGGAGTAAGGGACATATAATAAAAAATTTACCAAGTTTTATTGCTTATATGGTTCCTTTTCATGGAAGTTTTTTGTATAAAAATTTTTCTCTTTATTTTTGGAAATTCCAAACCGATCCCTGGCATAAAGAATACAGTTTTGGACTTATCACATCCTCAATTTTATTTTTTTATATTTTTAAAGGAATAAAATTCAGAGATTTGTTTCCTTACATAATTACCATATTTTTAACAATTTTAATATTTACTAAAATAGGAAATTTTTCTCTTTATTCTTTTATTCTTGAAATAAAAATTTTTCGAAAAGCCCAAGCAGTATGGCGTTATTATCATATTTTACTCTTTCCAATTATTTTCTCTTCTCTAAAATCAATTCAAAGATATACTTTAAATTTTAAATTGAGAAATTTCATTTATATTTTTTTATTAATTTCTGTCCTTATAGAAAATTTTCCTTTGAGAAATTCAATGAAAAACACACCCATTTTGGAAATCAAAAATGCCCATAAAGATTTGGAAGAAGTTGTGAAACTTAAAAGAAAAAAGGAACATAAATGTTTTGTTGTTATATTGCCTGATAGCTTAAAAGGTAAAAATATAAAAGTTGACCTTGTTTCAACAATGATAGTTTATCAGAATTTGAACTTTCCCACAATAAATGGTTACACAACCTTTTCACCAAAGGGATATAATATGTGGGATGAACCAACCTGGCAGGATGTAGTAAGTTGGTTAAAATATAATGGATGGGAAGATGAAAAAATTGAAAGTAAAGTTCTTAAAATATATTTTGATGGTGAAAAATATTATTGAGTTTTTTTTTGAATTTTCTTTATAATTTTTAAATATGAAAGAGTATAATTTTTATGAGGTGGAGAAAAAGTGGCAAAAAATATGGGAAGAGGAAAAGATATTTGAAGCCCCTCCTTTTCCAAAAAATAAATTTTATGTTCTTGTTATGTTTCCTTATCCTTCTGGCGACCTTCATATGGGGCATTGCAGGAATTATGTTATAGGAGATGTTATTGCAAGAAAAAAGAAGATGGAAGGATATGATGTTCTTCATCCATTTGGATGGGATGCTTTTGGGCTTCCTGCTGAAAATGCTGCAATTAAAAGGAAAATACATCCAAAAAAATGGACATTTCAAAATATTGAGGAGTCAAGGGAAGATATTAAAAAAATGGGAATACTTTATTCATGGGAAAGGGAAATATTTACATGTAATCCTGATTATTATAAATGGACACAATGGCTTTTTTTGCTTCTTTATAAAAGAAATCTTGCTTACAGAAAAAAATCATTTGTAAATTTCTGTCCTTCCTGTAAAACAGTTCTTGCAAATGAACAAATTGTTGGAGGAAAATGTGAAAGGTGTGGAGAAGAAGTTATTAAAAAAGAGCTTGAGCAATGGTTTTTTAAAATAACTTCTTATGCAGATAGACTTTTAAAAGACCTTGAAAAATTAAGGGGGAAATGGCCTGAAAGGGTAATAGAGATGCAAAGAAACTGGATTGGAAAATCAGAAGGAGTTGAAATTGATTTTCCCTTTGAAGAAAATGAAAATATTAAATTGAAGGTTTTTACAACAAGAGCAGATACAATATATGGAGTAACATTTTTAACAATTAGTCCTGAGAATGAAATTTTAAAAGAAATAATTAAGAATTCAGAATATAAGGATAAGGTTCTGGAATATGTGGAAAGGTCGTTAAAAATTTCTGAAATAGAAAGGGCAAGTATTTTAAGGGAAAAAACAGGTGTATTTACAGGTAAATATGCAATACATCCTTTTACACGTGAAAAATTACCAATATTTGTTGGAGATTATGTTCTCGCCCATTATGGAACAGGAATTGTAATGGGTGTTCCAGGACATGACCAAAGGGATTTTGAATTTGCTAAAAAGATGGGGTTGAAAATTAAAATAGTTATTAAACCTTTTGATTCAGAATTACCTCAAGAAATTGATAGAGCTTTTGAAGAATATGGAATAATGATAAATTCAGGAGAATTCTCAGGACTTGATTCAAAAACTGGAATAGAAAGGGTTTGTAAAAAGCTTGAAGAAATTGGATTTGGTAGGAAATCTGTAAGTTATAGATTAAGGGATTGGCTTATCTCAAGACAAAGATATTGGGGAGCACCAATTCCAATAATACATTGTGAAAATTGTGGTATTGTTCCTATAGAAGAAAAAGATTTACCTGTCCTCCTTCCAGAAGAAGTAGATTATATTCCAAAAGGAAGGTCTCCACTTGAATCAAATGAAGAATTCATAAATACAATCTGCCCAAAATGTAAGGGAAAGGCAAAAAGGGATCCTGATACGATGGATACATTTGTAGATTCTTCCTGGTATTATTTAAGATATATAGATCCAAAAAATGATAAGGAAATTTTTGATAAGAAAAGGGCATTCTTATGGCTCCCGGTAGATGAATATATAGGTGGAGCAGAACATGCAACAGGTCATCTTTTATATTCAAGATTTATAGCAAAGGTCCTTTATGATGAAGGATTGATTCCATGCGATGAACCTTTTCAAAAATTATTTACACAGGGAATGATTTTAAGAAAAACACCTTCTGGGACTGTTGAAATGATGTCAAAAAGAGCAGGAAATGCTGTGAGGATAAGGGATTTTGTAAAAGAATGGGGAGCAGATATTGCAAGGATAAATATTTTATTTGCAGGACCACCTGAAAGGGATTTTGAATGGACCGATGAAGGAGTTCAAGGGGCAAAAAGGTTTTTATTAAGGATATGGAGATTGTTTGATGAAAATGAGGAAATATTTAAAAAAACAGGTTTTGAAATAGATAAGGAAAGATTAAATCAAAAAGAGAAAGAACTTTATAGATTAACAAATATTTATTTTAAAAGGGTTTCAGAAGATATAGAAAATTATAAATTTAATACTGCAATTGCTGCACTTATGGAATGGATAAATCACTTATATTCTTTTGAATTAAAATTTTCAGAAGTTTTTGGATATTCCTTAAACTTTTTATGTATTGCATTATCGCCATTTGCTCCACATATGGCAGAAGAAATATGGAGCAAAAAGGGGAAGGGAAGTATTTTAAGGGAAAGATGGCCAAAATGGGATGAAGAGGTAGTCTTTGAAGAAAAGGTTACAATTGTTGTTCAAATTAATGGAAAAGTAAGGGGGAAATTTATTGTAAGAAGGGGCGAAGATGAGGAAAAAATAAAAGAGATTGCCTTTTCACTTCCTAATGTTAAAAAATATATTGAAAATAAAAGAATAGAAAAAATTCATTATGTTCCTGATAAAATTTTAAGTATAGTTATTAAATAATTGCAAAAGATAGATTTAAATACTCAAATAAGATTTTTAAAAGGAGTAGGTGAAAGAAGGGCAAGAGTTTTTGAAAAAATTGGTATAAAAAAAGTATTAGATTTGATTCATTTTAAACCAAAAAAGTATGTTGATAGAAGGATAATAACAAGGATAAAGGATTTAAAAGATGGAAAAGAGGAAATTGTTTATGGAAAAGTATTTACAAAGGGTGTAAGAAAAATTTCAAAAGAGAAGGAATTTTTCATAGTTATAATAAAAGATGAAACTGGTTGGATGGAACTCGTTTTTGTTAATACTCCTTATTTTGTAAAATCCTTTAAAATAGGTGACGAGGTTATTGCATGTGGTAAAGTTACAGAATTTAAAGGAATAAAACAAATTTTTCATCCTGAATTTGAAGTTCTTGATAAAAAAAGAAGTGATTTGATTCATGCTGGAAAAATAGTTCCAATTTATCCCCAAATATCTCTTCAAACAGGGAAAAGCAAATTAATTTTAAGACCAAAATTTATAAGAAATTTAATATATGAGGTTTTAGAAATTGTAGAAGAAAAAATTCCTGAAAAACTTCCTGAATATATCAGAAAAGCCCATGGGCTTTTAGAAACAAAAAAGGCAATTCATTATATGCATTTTCCTCCAAGTTTTGAAGCTGCTGAAATTGCTCAAAAAACATTAATTTTCCAAGAATTTTTTTATTATTTTATTCATCTCCTTTTATACAAGTATCAAAAATTAAAGGCACCATCTATAAAAGTAAGGCATGAATTAACAAAAAATTTCATTTCTTCCCTTCCATTTGAATTAACAAAGGAACAAAAAAGAGTGATAAGGGAAATTGAAGTTGATATGGCAAAAGAAATTCCAATGAGGCGTCTTTTGCAGGGAGAGGTAGGAAGCGGTAAAACAATTGTCGCATTGTATGCATCTTTAATTGCAATTGAAAATGGATTTCAAGTTGCTTTTATGGCACCAACTGAAATACTTGCTGAACAGCATTTTTTAGTAACAAAAAATTTTTTCAAAAATTTAAATGTTAGATTTGAAATTTTAAAAGGTAAATTAAAAGGAGAAATTAAAAAAAGGATAATCGATGATTTAAAGGATGGAAAAATAGACCTTTTAATAGGAACTCATTCACTTATTGAAGAAAATGTTGAATTTAAAAATCTTGGTCTTGTTATAATAGATGAACAGCATAAATTTGGTGTTGCACAAAGGGCAAAACTTGTTAAAAAAGGAAGATTTCCCCATCTTTTGATAATGACAGCAACACCAATTCCAAGAACACTCGCCCTTGCCCTATATGGTGATTTAGAAATTTCCACATTAAAGGAGCTTCCATATGGTAAAAGAAATGTAAAAACAATAATTGTTAAAAATTCAAGGAGGAAGGAATTTTATTCAAGATTGTTTGAAAAAATTTTAAAGGATAATGAAAAAGTTTATGTCGTTTCAAGAATAATAGAGAAATCAGAAAAACTTGAAATAAAGGCATGTGAAGAAATATTTGAGGAAATAAAAAGGAATGCACCAGAAGGAATAAAAATTGAAATTTTACATTCAAAAGTGCCCCCTCAAAAAAGAAGTGAAATAATGGAAAAATTTAAAAATGGGGAAATAAATATTCTTGTTTCAACACAGATTGTTGAAGTTGGAATAGATGTAAAGGATGCAAGAATTATGGTAATAGAAGGGGCTGAAATGTTTGGTCTTTCACAATTACATCAATTGAGGGGAAGAATAGGAAGAAGTGGTGATGAATCCTATTGTTTTTTAATTGTTCCTGATGATTTAGAAGGGGAGGCAAAAGAAAGGATAAATAGTTTTTTAAGGTTTGATGACGGATTTATTTTATCAGAAATTGATTTAAGAATAAGAGGACCTGGTGAATTTTTGGGTTTAAGACAGCATGGGCATTTAAATTTCAAAATGGGAGATATAATTAAAAATAAAGATATTTTATTAAAGGCAAAAAGACAGGCAGAAGCAGTTCTTGAAAAAGACCCAAATCTTTCCCTACCTGAAAACAAAATAATTCTATCAAATATTTACGAAGAAGATAAAATATTTTTAACAAGTATTGGGTAAACTTTAAAATTAAAAAGTTAAAAAGGAGGAAAAATGGAATACAAATATATAAAATTTTTAAAAGAGGATAAAATAGGGATTCTTACGCTATCAAGACCAAAGGTAAATGCCTTGAATAAGGAAATGCTTCTTGAAATTGAATGTTGCCTTTATAAAATAGAGAATGAGGAAAAGGATATTAGGTGTTTGATAATAAATGGTGATGGAGAAAATTTTTGTGCAGGTGCTGACATAAAGGAGATGAAAGATTTTACACCTTTTGAGGCAAGAGAATTTTCTGAGCGAGGTCATAGAATTTTAAGAAAAATAGAAAGTTTAAGGATTCCTGTTATTGCAGCAGTTCATGGATATGCACTTGGTGGTGGATGTGAAATAATGCTCGCATGTGATATAAGGGTTGCTACAAAAGATGCAAAGATTGGTCAACCAGAGGTGAAAATAGGAGTTTTACCTGGATTTGGTGGAACACAAAGGCTTATAAATTTGATAGGTAAAGGGAAAGGGATGCTTATGATTTTTACAGGTGATTGGATATCAGGTGAAAAGGCATATGAAATTGGTCTTATTGATGTTCTTGCAGATGAAGGTAAGCATCTTGAAAAGGCAAAAGAAATTGCCAATAAAATAAAAGAGGCAGGACCAAATGCAATTTTTTATTCAAAAAAGGCAATCTATTATGGAATTAACCTTCAAAGAGGACTTGAATATGAAAAGGAAGTTTTTGGACTTTTATTTTCAACAGGTGAACCAAAAAAAGGAATTGAAGCATTTCTTGAAAAAAGGAAGGTAGAATGGTGAAAATAAGACTAGCTTATATTTTTTCAACAATTTCAATAATTTTTCTTGTAATAATTCTATTCTTCATTCAAAAAAGGGAATCAAAATTAGTTATAAAAGAAGAAGAGATTGAGAAAATACCTTATGAAGAGGAAATAATTGAAGGTAAAAAGGAAAAAGAAAGTTTTATGGGTGTTTATGTAAAAGGGGAGAAAATTGGATATGTAGAAACGAAAGAAATTCCTAAAATAGATGGTTATGAAATAAATCAGAGGATGGTAATTGAGGTTATAATGCTTGGTGAAAAAAAAGTTGTTTCAGCACAAACAATTGTTAATACTGATAAGGACTTTAGATTGAGAAATTTTGATTTCATTTTAAATTCACCAGATCAAAAAATGACTTTAAAGGGAGAGAGGATAGGAACAAAATTAAAAATATTTTATAAGGATAGGAAGGAGGAAATAGAACTTGGTGAAACTGCGTTTTTACCTGTTACACTTGAAGCATTCTTAAAGGAAAAGGAAATTAAAAGAGGAGAAAAAATAAGTTTTAAGATGTTTGACCCATCTGTAAAACAGGTTGCAGATGCAATTTTATTCTATAAAGGTGAGGAAAAAATTGATTATAAAAATAAAAAGTTAAAGGTTTCTGTTTATGAATATGAATTTGCAGGGATTACACAAAGAATATATATAAAAGATGGTGAAATAATAAAAGAAGAATTGCCTTTTGATATGGTTCTTTTAAAAGAGGAAAAAGAGGAAGCAATTAAAATTTCAGGGAAACCAGTTGACCTTTTATTTAAATATGCTGTTAAACCAACTGGTAAAAAATTAAATTTAAATGCAAAAAGGATTTTATATAAAATTTCAAACATAAATTTAAAAAATCTTGACCTTGAATTTGGAAATCAAAGATTGATTGAAAAAGGAGAAGATTATGCAATAGTTGAAGTTAAAAAACCAGAAATTGAACCTGTTAAAAAAATAAGTATAGATGAAGGTTTAAAAAAATATCTTGGAAGTTCTCTTTTTATTCAACCTGATAATAAAGAAATAAGGGATAGTGCCATAAAATGGGCAAAAGGTGAAGATTTTACACAAAAATCAAAAATTCTTTTATATAAGGTATACAATTATCTTTCGAAAGAACCATCAGTTACAATTCCATCTGCAATTGAAGTTTTAAATTCTAAAAAAGGTGATTGTAACGAGCATTCAATACTTTATGCTTCACTTTTAAGGTCAATAGGAGTGCCATGCGAAATTGTTGTTGGGCTTATATATCAAGAAGGATTTTTTTGGTATCATGCCTGGAATTCAGTTTATTTAAATAAATGGATTTTTGTAGACCCAACATATTCAGAATTTCCTGCTTCACCTTTACATATAATGTTAAAAATTGGAGAAATAGAAAAGCAAGCAGAAATTGCACCAATTGTTGGAAAGATAAAAATAGAAGTTCTTGAGGTAGAGTGAAGATATTAGAGGTAAGAAATCTTTTTAAGGATTTTGGAAATTTTAAACTTGGTCCATTAAATTTTGAAGTTAAAAAGGGTGAAATTTATATTTTAGTTGGACCAAATGGTTCTGGAAAAACAACAACATTAAAACTTATAATTGGGCTTTTGAAAAAGGATAATGGTGAAATTTTTTTAAATGGTGAGAAAATAGATTATTCAAAGGATGAATTCAAAAGGAAAATTGGTTTTATTCAAGATACTCCTTTTGTTTATCCTTACCTTTCAGGAATTGAACAAATATTTTTTATAGCAAGCATTTATGGAATAAAAAAGGAGGAAGTTAAAAATAAACTTTCTTATTTTTCAGAATTATTTGATACAAAAGAATGGATAAATGAAATTTCAAAAAATTATTCTTATGGGATGAAACAAAAGGTTAATATAATACAGGTTCTTATTTGTGAGCCAGAACTTCTTATGATAGATGAACCACTTGTTGCTTTGGATCCAAAAGCAATTTACAATTTTAAAAAATATTTAAAAAATTTAAAGGAAGAAAATAAGGGGATTCTCATAACAACCCATTCATTAAGTTTTGCAGAAGAAATGGGTGATAGAATAGGATTTATAAAAGATGGGAAAATAATAATTGAAGGGGAAAAGGAAGAACTTTACAAAAAATATAATTCAAAAAATCTTGAAGAAATATTTATAAGGTATTTGTAAATAGGGTGTAAGAATTGAAGAAATTATAATTCAAGCTGATAAGAGGAAATTAGAATAATTTGTTTTTCTTCTGCATATTTTTTAATTTCAGGAGGAAAAATGTAAGAAACTAAAACTTTAATTGATTCTTTTGATATCTTTTCACATTTCATTAAAAATTCATCAATTATTTTTTTTGAAACTCTTGATTTTGCCTCTCCTATTAAAATATATTCTTTATCATTTTTCTTTGCTTTCCCATAAATATTCACTTCAACATATTCTCCATCAATTTCAATATACTCTCTTTTGAGTTCCCCAATTATTTGAATACCATAATATTTTTCAAAAATTTTTGGAAGCGATTTTATTGCTCTATCTTCAAGAACATAACCAAAGGCATGAGAAAGTCCTCCTAATTGTTCTCTTGTTTTTGAATGTTCCTCTATAAGTTTTTTTAATTCTTCCTCAGTTCTTTTTTGTGCTTCAGCTAATTCTTCAACTCTTATAGCGAGTTTTTCAACCCTTTCCTCGGTTCTTTTTTGTGCTTCAGTAAGTTCTTCAATCCTTTCCTCAGTTCTTTTTTGTGCTTCAGCTAATTCTTCAACTCTTTTTTCAGTTCTTTTTTGTGCTTCTGCGAGTTCTTCAACTCTTATAGCGAGTTTTTCAACCCTTTCTTCGGTTCTTTTTTGTGCTTCTGTAAGTTCCCTTATTACTTCCCATACTTCTTTTATTTCTTTTTTTATTTCTTCAAGGTCTTTATGAATTATATCTTCTTTAAATACTTGAAAAGCTTCGTATATTGGTAACCTTATATTTTCAGGAAGGTCCTTTATTATTTCTTCAAGTGGTCTCATTTTATTATTTTAAAGGATTAAATAAATCTAAGTCAATTCTAAAAAGATTTCCTATTAGATCAAAATTGAGTGTCCGTGAAACTCTTTAATGGATAGATCATAATTTTTCCATATTAAACTCCTTCATTTTATAATTTACCAATAAGATTTCACGGACATTTTTATGAGCTAAAGGGGAAGATTATGAGAAAAGTAATAATGGTTGGAATTTTTTATGGGGTCTTAATGGCTCAACAGGATAAATGGAGAATGTTTCGTCATGACCTTTTACATACAGGTTTTTCAACTCTTAAAGGTGAAATAAATTCTCCATATATTATATGGACATATCAAACAAATGGGATAGTGAGTTCATCTCCTGCGGTTGCAGATATAAATAAAAAGATTTTTGAAAAATTAAATTACAATTCTTTATAATAATTAAAATTTAAAAGGAGGAAATTGTGAAATATATTCTTTATGTATTAAATATCATACTTGCTGGCATACTTGTTCTTATAATTGTATATCCACAGATGAAAGCAAAACAAATTCAGGAAATACAAATTGTTGCTTATCCAGACCTTTCAAGTTTTCCTGTATTTGTTGCAAGAGAAAAAGGTTTATTTGAAAAACATAATTTAAAAGTAATTTTAGAATTTACATCATCAAGGGAAGATCCTCTTGAAGATTTGAGAAAAGGAAAATTTGAGGTTTTAGCAGGTTATCCAGTTATCAATTTTTTATATGAAGGTCTTTCAAATGTTGATAGATTTAAAATAATTGGTATTGTTTTGGAAGATAAAAATAATCCATTAACAGGTATTGTTTTAAGAACAAAGGAAAAGAAATTATCCTTTAAACTTCTTGATGATAAGATTCTTGCAGTTCCTTCATGGAGAAAAGATGTTGAGGTTTTTAAAAAATGGTTAATTTTAAACAAAGTTAAAGTTAATGAAAGTAAGGTTATGAAATATTCAACATCAATTCCTTATGGAATGTGGGAAGTTGCCCTTTTAATAGAACCGGGATTAAAATTGTATTCTGATTCAGAAAATGTAAAACTATTTTCTTCTGCTTTTTTAAATGAAATTGTTTCTCCTTATCCATATGCAGGTTATTTTGTATCACAAACAGGAATCTATTTTAAAAGGGAAGGGATAAGAAGATTTATGAAGATTTATGAAGAAGTTATTGATTTTATTAAAGATGAAAGAAATAGGGAAGAAGTTGAAAAACTTTTAGAAAGATATGAAAAGGAAGTTATGAATTATAAAGTATTTTTAAATGTTAATTTACCAATTTATTTAAAAAGGGAACAGATACAAGATATACCGGTTATAAAACTTTATAAATGGCTAAAGGAAAATGAAATGATTTTTCAAGATGTGGATATTTCAATGATATTTAAAGAGATACAATGAGAAAGATAAGGGTTGGTATTCTTGTTTCAGGTAGAGGTTCAAATATGGAAGCAATAATAAGGAATTCAAAGGAAGGTAAAATAGATGCAGAAGTTGTAATAGTTATTTCTGATAATAAAGATGCACCTGCTCTTGAAAAAGCAAGGGCACTTGGAGTTGAGGCAATTTATGTATATCCGGGTGAGAAAAAGACATATTTGACACCTGATAGAGAAGAGGAATATGTAAGAATTTTAAAGGAAAAAAATGTTGACCTTGTTTGTCTTGCAGGATTTATGAGGGTTTTAAAAAAAACTTTTCTTCATGCTTTTCCTTATAGAATAATGAATATCCATCCTTCACTTTTACCTGCATTTCCGGGTTTAAATGCTCAAAGAAAAGCATGGGAATATGGGGTTAAGATTACAGGATGCACAGTTCATTTTGTTGATGAAGGTATTGATACGGGTCCTATAATAATTCAAAGGGCTGTTCCTGTTCTTGAAGATGATACACCTGAAACACTTGCTGAGAGAATTTTAAAAGAGGAGCACAAAATATATTCAGAAGCAATACAACTTTTTGCAGAGGGAAGGTTAAGGATTGAGGGAAGAAAAGTTTTTATATTACCAAAAAAATGAGTTTTGTTCATTTACATGTTCATTCAGAATATAGTCTTTTAGATGGTGTTCCAAAAACAAATGAAATTGTAGATAAGGCAAAAGAATATGGAATGCCTGCATGTGCTTTAACAGATCATGGTGCTTTATTTGGAGTAATAGAATTTTATAAATATGCACTTGAAAAAGGAATAAAGCCAATAATAGGTATTGAGATGTATATTTCAAAAGGAAATAGATTTGAAAAAGCAGGTGGAATTTCAGGTTCTAATTATCATATTCTTCTTCTTGCTAAAAATTATAATGGATATAAAAATTTGTTAAAACTTTCTTCTTTATCTTATTTGGAAGGTTTTTATTATAAGCCGAGAATTGATATGGAAATTTTAAGAAAGTATTCTGATGGTTTAATAATTTTAACAGGTTGCTTAAAAAGTCATATTCCTTCATTAATAATTTCTGGTAAAAAAGAAGAAGCAGAAAAGGTTTTAAGGGAATACATTGAAATATTTGGTAAAGAAAATGTTTATTTGGAACTTATGGATGTTGATTTAAAAGAAAATATTGAAGTAAATAATGTGCTTCTTGAGTTTTCAAAAAAATATGATTTAAAATGTGTTGCCACAAACGATGTTCATTTTTTAAATAAAGAGGATTATGAATTACATGAGATACTTCTTGCTGTTCAAACAAATAAAACTTTAAAGGATAAAGAAAGATTCAAGTTTGAAACTCGTGAAGTTTATTTCAAAAGTAAAGAAGAGATGGAGGAAAGATTTTCTCATTTTCCTGATGCAATAAAAAATACGCTTGAAGTTGCTGAAAAATGTAATGTTGTTCTTGAACTTGGTAAGAAATTGCATTTGCCAAAATTTGAAATACCTTCAAATTTTTCATCAACTTATGAATATTTAAAATATTTAGCGGAAAGTGGATTACAAAAAAAATTTTCAAAGGAAATTCCCTTAAAATATAAGGAAAGATTAAATTATGAACTTGAGGTAATAAAAAATCTTTCTTTTGAAGGTTATTTCCTAATAATAAAAGACATTGTTGATTTTGCAAAAAGGAAAGGGATAAAAGTAGGACCCGGTAGAGGTTCAGCTGTAAGTTCCCTTGTTCTTTATTCCTTAGATGTTACAAATATTGACCCAATTAAATATGGTCTTTATTTTGAAAGATTTTTAAATCCTGAAAGAATTTCTCCTCCTGATGTAGATATAGATTTTGAAGATAAAAGAAGAGACGAAATTATAGAATATGTAAGAAAAAAATATGGAGAAAAAAGTGTTTCACAAATAATAACTTTTGGAAGAATGCAAGCAAGAGGGGCATTAAAAGATGTAGCAAGGGTTATGGGTCTTCCTTTTCAAGAAGCAAACGAAATTTCAAAACTTATAAATTTTCCGAGTTTAGAAGAAACCTATAATGAAAACCCAGTTTTTAGAAATCTTATAGAGTCAAAAGATATTTATAAAAAAATATTTGAATATTCCAAAAAAATAGAAGGACATGCAAGACATGCTTCAGTTCATGCAGGTGGAATTGTAATTGCCCCAGCTGACCTTACTGAATTTGTTCCCCTTTATAAAGAACCACAAGGAGTAGTATGCACCCAATATGACATGGAGTCACTTGAAATGATAGGACTTATAAAAATGGATTTTCTTGGGCTTAAAACCCTTTCAATAATTCATCAGGTTGAGGAAATGGTAAGAAAAGAAAATCCAGATTTTTCAATTGACAAAATTCCCTTAAATGATAAGAAAACTTTTGCACTCTTACAAAAAGGGGAAACAATAGGAGTATTTCAATTGGGATCTGCAGGGATGAGGGAAATTTTAAAAAAGATGAAACCAGAAAAATTTGAAGATTTGATCGCGGTTCTTTCTTTTTATAGACCTGGTCCTCTTGGTTCCATAAATGTAAATGAATTCATAGCAAGAAGGCATGGACAGGTTCCAATAACCTATCCTCATCCCTTGCTTGAAAATGTCTTAAAGGAAACTTATGGATTGATTCTTTATCAAGAACAAGTGATGAAGATAGCAAGTGAAATTGCGGGATTTTCAATGGGTAAAGCAGATATACTAAGAAGGGCAATGGGGAAAAAGGAAATGGAAAAAATGCTTGAGCAGGAAAAGGATTTTATAGAAGGAGCAAAAAAGAAAGGGGTTCCACCTGAAGTAGCAAAAGATATATTTGAAACAATAAAACCTTTTGCAGGTTATGGATTTAATAAAGCACATTCAACAAGTTATGCTTTAATATCCTATCAAACTGCTTATTTAAAGGCTCATTATCCTTTATACTTTATGTGTGTAAACCTTTCAAATGAGATGAAAAATTCTGACGAACTCTCAAAATTTGTAAATGAGGCAAAAAGAATGGGTATTGAAATACTCCCACCTGATATAAATGAAAGTGAAGATGAATTTAAAATAGTAGGTGAAAATAAAATTTTGTTTGGACTTGGCGGGATAAAAAATGTTGGAGAGGCAGCAATTAAGGCAATATTGGAGGCAAGGAAAAAAGAGAAATTTAAATCTTTTGATGACTTTTTATTCAGGGTAAGTTCAAAATCGTGTAATAAAAAAGTTATTGAGGCACTCATATATTCAGGTTCTTTTGATAAATTATCTTGTGATAGAAAAAAATTGCTTTCAAAAATAGAAGAAGGAAATGCAAAAGCAAATGTTTCTCTTTTTGAGCCACTTCCTCTTTTAGAAAAAAATGAGGAACTTTCAATTAATGAAAAACTTGAAATGGAGAAAAAGGCTTTTGGTTTTTATTTTTCAGAAAGTCCAATTTCCCCTTATATTCACTTCTTTAAATTTCTTAATATAGTAAATTCTTCTGAACTTTCAGATATTGAGGATGAGCAAGAAGTAAGTTTATGTGGTTTACCAAAAGATTTGAAAATTTTAAAAAACAAAGAGGGTAAAGAATATATTCAGATAGAATTTGAAGACATTGTAGGCTCCTTTAAAGTTATTGTGACTTCTGAACTTGTTGAAAAGTTAAAAAATAATTTTTCAAAAAACAAAATTTATTACATCAAAGGAATATATTCTCCTTCAAACTCCTTAAAAACTAAAATTATTAGAGCAAATGAGATAATTGATATGGAAAAATTAATAAAAAACAAGTTTAAAAAACTATTTATAAGAGTAAACACAAATGAAATTAAAAATGAAGATATTAAAAAATTGAAGGAAATTTTGTTGAAATATAGAGGGGATAAAGAGGTCTGGTTTGAAATAGAAGAGGAAGGGAGAAATTATCTCTATAGGGCAAAAAATTTTTATGTAAATTTTGAGCATAAACTTTTTAAAGAATTAAAAGAAGTAATTGGAGAGGATAAAATAATTTTGAAATGAAAACTTTAATTTTAATTTTATTTTTAAAATCTGAGATTTTTGTAGGAGATGTTCCAACAGGTTATCTTACTAAAAGAGGTGAATACGAACTCCTTTTTAGAATTCAAAAAGATGGTGGGCTTATTTCAGGAATAAATGCAGCAATTACCGATTATCTTTTGATGGGAATTTCTTATGGTGGAATGGAAATTATTGGTGAAAAGGATCCTGAATTTTATCCTACTCCAGGTATTCTTTTAAAATACCTTGCAATATATGAAACTGATATTTCTCCTTCTATTTGTTTTGGAATATCAACTCAGGGTTTTGATAAATATTTAAAGGAAAGGGATAGATATGAAATTAAATCAAAAGGTGTATTTTGTGCTATTTCAAAATCAATTTATGGAACTATATTAAATGGAGGAGTAAATTATACATTTGAAAGAAAGGATGAAAAAAATGGTTTTGATCTATTCTTTTCTTTAGATTTTCCCTTTACTTCAAATTTTTCTTTGTTTTCTGATTTTTCATTTGGATTTAATGATGATTACAATAAAAATGGTATTTTGAACATCGGTCTTGAGATTTCCTTTGAAGATATTTTTTTCTTTAAGGTATCAATAAGAAATCTTTTAAATAAAGATTATACAAATAGAATTTTTGAAATTGTGTATAAAGGGAGTTTATGAAGAAAAAAGTTAAAATAGGTGTTGTTGGAGTAGGGCATTTAGGAGAAATACATGTAAAATTGCTAAAGGAAATAGAAGAAGCCGAACTTATAGGGGTTTATGATATAGATTTTGAAAGGAGTAAAAAGGTTGCAAGTGAATATGATTGCAAATGTTTTAAAAGCTTGGAAGAAATATTTTCAGAGGTTGATGCTATAAGTTGTTGTGTTCCCACACTTTCTCATTTTCAAATAGGAAAAAAAGTGCTTTTAAGTGGAAAGCATCTTTTCCTGGAAAAGCCAATAGCAACAAAAATAACAGAAGCAAAAATTTTAAAAAATATTTCTGAAAAGAAAAAACTTATTTTTCAAATAGGTCATATAGAAAGATTTAATCCAGCGATAAAGGCAGTAAAAAATCTTATTAAAAATCCGCTCTTCATTGAATCTGAAAGGCTTTCTCTATATAGTGAAAGGGGAACGGATGTTGATGTGATACTTGACCTTATGATACACGATATAGATATAGTTTTTTATCTCACAAATATGAAAGCGAAAGTTGTTGATGCTGTTGGTGTTCCTGTTTTGACCGATAAAATAGATATTGCAAATGCAAGGGTAAAACTTGAAAATAATGGCATTGTTAGTTTTTCTGCATCAAGGGTTTCAAGAGAAAAATATAGAAAAATAAGGTTTTTTCAAAAAGATATGTATATTTCTGTAAATTATGCAGAAAGGAATGCAGAAGTATATGTTAAAAAAGGTAATGCAATTTTACCTTATAAGGTGAATATTCCTGAAGGAAATCCATTACGGGAAGAACTCACACTTTTCATAAATTCAATAATTTCAAAAAAGAAACCACCGGTTGGTGCTGATGACGCAATAAGGGCACTTGATTTTGCCTTAAAGATTAAAAGAAAAATTTATCAGAATCTCAAAAAGGTAAAACTTGTATAAAATTGGGAATTTTTTATTTAAAAGAAGGGGTATTATTATATTTTTTATCTTCTTATTCTTTATATTTTTTTCAAAGCCAAATTTTTTTAAAATTGTTATTTCAATTCCTTTTATAATTTTAGGTGAAAGCATAAGGATTTATTCATTAATTTATTCTGGTGGTTTTACAAGAAAAAATGAATTAAATGCTCCTTATCTTTTGAAGGAAGGACCTTATAGTTTAGTTAGAAATCCTATTTATTTTGGAAACCTTGTAAATTTAATTGGGATAATACTTGCCATGAACTTAAATTTTATTTTATCATTAGTTTTATTTTTTTTAATTTTTTTAATATATTTTTTGATAATTCTTTCAGAAGAAAAATTTCTTGAAAAAAGGTTTGGTGAAGAATACATCATTTACAAAAAAAATGTTTCAAGAATTTTACCAAATCCTTTTAAATTTAAAAAAGGGAAACCTTTAAATAAGTTTAAAGATGTTTTAAGATTTGAAAGGGACACAATATTTTCAATTTTAATTTTTTATGCATTGATGATTTTAATTTTATGGAAAAGAAATTTTTAATAATTGCAGGAGAAGAATCAGGGGATAAAAATGCTTCAAAACTTATAAATAAATTAAAGAAATTATCTAAAGATTTAAAAATATATGCATTTGCTGGTGAAAATTCAAAAAAGGAAGGAGCTTACCTTTTAGAAAACATAGTAACTCATGGTGAAGTTGGATTTGTTGAATTGTTTGATAAATTTTTATACTATTACAATTTAAGGAAAAGAATTTTAAAATTCATTGAAAAGGAAAATATAAAAAATGTTATCTTGGTTGATTTTCCAGGTTTTAATTTACATCTTTCAAAAATTTTAAAACAAAAGGGGAAAAGGGTATTTTATTATATAGTTCCACAAATATGGGCATGGGGAGAATGGAGATTAAAATACTTGCTTAAATATGTTGATTTTTCCTTATGCATTTTTCCCTTTGAGGAAAAATTTTTAAGAGAAAGAAAAGTAAAAGCCTTTTATGTAGGACATCCATTGATTGAAGAAATTAAAAATATAAAATATTCACCCGAAAATGTAATTTCTTTTTTGCCAGGTTCAAGGAAAAGTGAAATAAAATATCTTCTTCCAGTATATGTTAAAATTGCAAAAAAATTAAAAAAAGAATTTAAAGATTATTCCTTTAAAATTTCTCTTTTAAGAGAGATAGATTTTAAAATTGAGGATTTTGAAGTTTATAAAGGGGATGTAAAGGAGATATTAAAAATTTCAAAAGGTGCTTTTATTGCATCAGGAACTGCAACCCTTGAAGCAGCCCTTTTAGGGGTTCCATTTTTGATATTTTATAAACTTTCAAATATTACTTATTTTCTCGCAAAAATTTTTGTTAAAGTTGAGTATGCAGGAATTGTTAATATAATTTTGAAAAAGAAGGAAATAAATGAATATATTCAAAGAATAAATATAGAAAAAGTGATTGAAGATTTTAAAAGGATTATTGAGGAAGGAGAAAAATTTAAAGAAATAAGGGAAAAACTTTTTGAAATTTTTGAAAATAAAAAAATTTATAGACCAGAAGAGATAATAATTGAAAACTCAATCCCTTAAAATTTTATTATAAACTTTTAAATTTTCCTCCACCATTTTTAAAGCAGTGAAATTCAAAGAAAAATTATAGGCATTTTCTATTAATCTTTTCTTTAAATCTTCATCATTCCTTATCTTTATAAGTGCCTCCTTTAATTTTAAAGGATTTTTCTTTTCTATTAAAATTCCTGTTTCCATATTTTTCACAATTTCCTTTATTCCTCCTGTATCTGTTGCAATTACAGGAACCCTTCTAAAAAATGCTTCAATTATTGAAGAACAAAGACCTTCATCATAAGCAGATGTTATTACAAAAACTGAAAAATATTTAATGTAATTTACTGCATCCTTTAAAAATCCTGTTAAAAAGACATTTTCTTCAATTTTAAGTTCCCTTATAATTTTTAAAATTTTTTCCTTTTCTTTCCCTTCCCCAATTATAACAAGATAAGCGTCTTTAAATTCTTTTAAAAATTCGTAAAACCCTTTTACAAGTGTTATATGGTCCTTATAGGGAAGCAAATGTGCTATATTTCCAACTATAAATTTATTTTCCTTATAAAAATAAGGTCTTTCTACTTCTTTTTCTTCAATTTCAATCCCACTATAAATTAAAAATTTTTTATCTTCCCTAAAATTTTTAAAAACCTTTTTTATCTCTTCTGAAATACATATCAATGCATCAATTAAAAATTTCCTTAAGAAAAAAAATTTTATTTTTCTTGTTATTCTTCTTGTAAAAACAACTTTTATATCTGGTTTTAAAATTTTTAAAATATGAGAAATGAAAAGCGCCTTTCCTGAATGGACATGCAAAATAACCTTTTCCTTTCCTATAACTTTTAAAATTTTTTTTAAGTTTAATTCAATAACATCATATTTTTCTTCCTTTAATTTTTTAAATAAAGAAGAAGAAGGAGGGCATGCTACAATACTTTTAATTCCCTTTTTTAAAAGATATTTGTTTAAAAGATATATTTGATTTTGCCCTCCACCAAAATATTTTTCCCCATCAACATGAATTATTTTCATTTTAAAATTTCCAATAAAAAATTTTCATAATTTTCTATAAGTTTTTTAACATCAAATTCCTTAATAGTTCTTTCATAAGCTTTTTCCTTCATTTCTTTATATTTTAAAGGATTTTCAAAATAATCTTTTATGAACTCATAAATTTCAAAATAATTTTCAGGTTCCTTGACAAGAACCCCTGTTTCCCCATCTATTATTGCTTCAGGAATTCCACCTGTTTTTGCTCCTATTAAAAACTTTTTAAAAAATGATGCTTCAAGAAATACTATTCCAAATCCTTCAAAAGAACTTTCCTCTTCTAAAAAACGAGAAGGCATTATAAAAATATCACAAATTTTATAATACTTAAATTTCTCTTCACCAAGTTCTCCTAAAAAATAAACATTTTTAGATAAATTTAAATCTTTCACAAGTTTTTTTAAATTTTCTTCTTCTTTCCCTTTCCCAATTATATAATATTTGAAATCATATTTTTCCTTTAAAAAACTTAAAGCCCTTAAAACATTATCAACATTTTTCCTTTTAACAAGATTTGCAACCGTTAAAATTACAAATTCTTCCCCCTTTTTCTCTTCAAATTTATTCTTTACATTTTCAAAATAAGAAATATCAATTCCAGGATAAAGTATATAACTTCTCTTTAATTTATTTTCTTTTTTTATGATTTCTAAGACATATTTATTTGCACATGTTATAAGGTCTGCTTTCTTAATAGCATAATATACAATTTTTCTTTTTAAAAATGATTTTTTTCTCATTTCATAATAATCAAGTCCATGAAAATAAATTATTATTTTTTTCTTTAAAATTTTAAAAATCTCAAAAAAATAAATTATTGGTCTTAATTTACCTATATGGATAAAATCTGGATTTTCTATTATTAAATTAAAAAATATTTGAAAAAACCAAATTAAGGTAAAAAATATATTTTTTTCTTCCCCTTTTTTAAAAGGTGCAATTATATATTTTGTATTCTCAATGAAAGGTGGATTTTCATCATCTTTTGGTAAAAACACAATTTTTTTTCCCTTTAAAAATTTTACAAGATTGTAATAATAAGTGCTCATTCCTCCTTTTTGAGGTGGAAAATCTCTAAATATTAAAAAATGTTTTATATTCTGCATATCTCAAAAATTTTTTCAATTCTCTTTTTATAAGTATGTTCCTTTAAAGTTTTTTCCATTCCTCTTTTTGCTATTTTTTCTTTCTCCTCTTTATTTTCCATATAATAATCTATTTTTTTAAAAAGTTCATCTATATTTCTAAAAACTTCTATTTCTTTTCCAATTTCAAAAAAATTCTCAATTCCTTTAATATAATGTAAAATTAAAAAACCACCGCATCCTGTTATCATAAAAACTTTTTGACTTATTGCCCCAATTTCTTCGCAAGAGGCATTGCTTCCTATATCAATTATAATTTTACTTCCCAAACATACTTTTTTAAAATTTTCAAAATATACTTTTTCACCTGAATGAAACTTATTTAAAATCTCATAAAAACTTTCCCCCTTTTTAATTTTTTGTCCAAAAAGTTTTATCTTATACTTATCTTTAAAAAATTCACAAACCCTTGAAAGAATTTCTCTTCTTTTGGAATAAATTTCTCCATTTAAAGAACCAATAAACCCAATATCACATTTAAATTTTTCAGGAATTTCTCTTACCTTGTATTCAAAAAATCTTGCTCCCTGAACCATGTAATATATATTTTCTTTTCTTAAAATTTCCTTTAAAGCATTTATTTTTGATTTCATTATCACAAATATGTTTTCATGATAATCAAAAATGTCTCTTAAATTTTCATTAAATTTATCATTTAGAAATAAATCAGTATCAGGATACCATAAAATCTTATTTTTAAATTCATATTCTATTTTTTTAAAATCAATTTTACCAATTCCTTTAAAAGTAAAAAGAATTTCAGGTTTTTTTTCTTTTAAAATTTTTTTTATTTTTAAAAATGAAAAAAACCCCTTAATGTTTAAAGGATAAACTTCAAAGTCCATCTCCTTCAAGTTTCTTATAATCTCAAATCCTGTATTTCTTTTTTTTCTTAAATCAGACAGAAATAGTATTTTCATTTTTAAAGGCAAATAAAATTCCAGAAAAATAAAGAAGTAACATCATAATCCTTTTATTCCAAAATGTATCGTTTAAAAAACCAACAAATACAATTATTATTAAAGAAAGTAAAAATAAACTTATTCCAAATGGATAAAATTCTTTATTTTTGAAAAATTTTATTCTTTTATATATTTCAAGAAAATACAGAGTAAGAAGATAAATATAGATTATAAAGCCAATTATTCCAAAACTCACAAGAATTTCAATAAAAGAGTTATGCATATTGTTAAGATTTGCCCACATATTTAATTCCTTTTCTATAAATTTTTTTGAATTTCCAAGACCAACTCCAAAAAATTTATACTTTGTTTTCAAAACCTTTAATCCCTTTTTCCACTGAATAATTCTTTCCTTAAATTCATTTACTTCAAAAACATAAATTCCAAATTTTTTATTTTTAAAAAAAACTGGCTCTATTCTCTTATAAAAAACAGGGATTTTTAAAAAAGAAACAAACAATATTAAAAAAATTAATAAAGAAGACATCAAAAAAATTTTTTTCCTTAAAATTATTAAATAAATTAAAAAGAAAAGAATTGTGAAAAATATTTGAGCCCTTGAACCGGTTAAAATTAGTGAAAAAAATGTTAATAATAAAATTAAAAAAACAATTATTTTTAAAATTTTTCCCTTTATGAATGTTATATAAAAAATTTCAATAAAAAAGGCTATCATAAGGAAATCCGCATAAAATTGATAATGTTTCCACAATCCTTCAATCCTTTCAAGTGGATTTGCATATTTAAATTTTTCAAATATTGAATAAGAAATGTTTATGAAAACACCCAACAAAAAAGTTAATATTACAAATTCAAAAATTTTTTTATCTTCTGGAAAAGTATTCATTGCTATTATCATTCCAACAAAACCTTTAAATAAAGTTATTTCCCTTAAAGAAGTTTTTCTGTCATATCCTAAAAAAGACGATATTAAAAAAACAATAAGGAAAAGAATTATTGGAATGTAAAGGGGACTTTCAGATAATTTTTTGTTTGTTAAAAGATAAATTATAAAAATTATTGTAAGAATTGTTAAAATAAAGTTTGAAATGTTATAAGAAATTGTTAAGAAAAAGGAATAAAGGAAAAAAAGGGAGCAAAAAGGATATTTGAATAATTGATTTTTCATTTTTATAAATTATATTAATAATGAATTAAAAGAGTCAAATTCTTTATATTTAAAAACTTAATTATGAAAAGGGAAATTTTTGTTCTTTCATTTGTAAGAATGCTTACTGCTGCTGGATATGTTATTTCAATTCCCTTTTTAAACATTTTTCTTTACAATGAAAGAGGTATTCCGATGAAAATAATTGGTTTTTACATTACTCTTGCTTCTTTAATAGGTGCCTTTTCAAGAATATATTCTGGAAGATTAATTTATAAATTTTCTTCAATTTTAATAATGAATATTGGTCTTATTTCCCGTTTTTTTGCCTTTTTCATTTTTTTCATTCTTATTCTTTTCGATTCGCCTGTTTATCTTTTTTTCTTTGCTTTTGTTTTAAATTCTATTGGTTTTTCCTTTTATGGAACAGGTTCTGATACATATGTTGGAGAAAAAATAATAGAGAAAGAAAGACCAAAGGCATATGGTATAATAAGAATTGGAGCAAATATAGGATGGGGTTTAGGACCTTTATTCGGTGGATTTTTATCAAACATTTCTTATCCTCTTCTTTTTTTAATAGGAACTTTTCTTGCATTTATTAGTTTTTTAATAAATTTTTCTTTTATAAAAGATAAAAAATTAAAAAATAATCCTTTAAAGGAAAGTTTCTTTTTAAGGGAAATATTAAAGGATAAAAATTTTTTAAGATTTTTAATTGGCTCCTTTTTAATTTTTCTTGTTGTAGGACAACTTGTTTCTTCATTACCTGTTTTTGCAAGACATGAAGGACTTAATAATTTAGAAGTTGGTTATCTTTTTAGTGTAAATGGTTTAATGGTTGTTTTCCTTCAATATTTAATAAGTCATTTTATTACAAAGATTAAAAATAAATTAGGAATTATTTTAGGAAGTTTTCTTTATTTTATTGGTTATCTTTCATTTTCATGGGCAAATTCTTTGGTCTCTTTTATAATAGGTGTGATAATTTTTACAATTGGTGAAATGATTACTTTACCTTTAATTACAACTATAACTACAATAATTTCACCTCCTCAAAAAAAGGGAATATATATTGGAATAATTGGTTTTGCTGAAGGAATTGGATGGGCAATTGCTCCCTTTATAGGTGGCTTTTTAATTGATATGTTTATAGAAAAACCTTTATTATTATGGATTGCAACTTCATCTTTTGCTTTTTTTAGTATTTTGTTTTATTTAAAAGTGAAAGGAATGGATGGAAAGAATTAAAAAACTTATAAAAATTACAATTTTATTTTATGCAATAGGTGGTCTTTTAGTTTTAATTTTCACTTTTAGAAAGGATACTTTTCAAATTCTTTCCTCAATAAATATTTATTTCCTTTTTTTGATCATAATTTTCTGGATATTGAGTATATTTTTTGATGTTTTAAAGTTACATATTCTTTTAAAAAAAATTACAAATTATACTGAATCCTTATATTTTACCTTAAAAATTCATTTAATTGGTCTTTTCTTTAATGCAATAACACCCTTTCAAACAGGTGGTTTTCCCTTTCAAATACATATTTTAACAAAAAGAAATGTTAGTATTCCAGATGCATTTGTTTCTTTTATGATAAAAGGTCTTTCAAACTTTTTACTTGCATTTATAATGGTTCCATTTGCAATTTTTGTTTTTAGAAAAAACATGTTTATACTTCCGATTGTTATAATACTATTTCTCCTTTTAATTTTTTTCCTCCTCATTTTCTTTTTACCCCACGATTTTATAATTATTAAAAAAATTGAAGAAAAATTTAAAATATTTGAAAAATTAACCCATAATTTTGCTTTATTTAAATCAACCTTGAAATCTTCTTTTAAAATGGGAAAACTGATGTTTTTTGTATTTATACTCTCAATATTATCATCTTCGTTTCACTTTTTAATGGTTCCTTCAATCTTTTATGGTCTTGGTGTTAGGGTCAATCCAATTCAAGCAATTTTTTTACATGCTTTATCCCTCGTAATATTTGTTGCAATGCCAACACCTGGTGGTTCAGGAATAACAGAAGCAGGTGGAGCACTTCTTTTTGCTACAATTGCTCCAAAATATATTCTTGGTATATTTGTTATAATATGGAGATTTTTTACTTATTATCTTGGCTCAATTTTAGGTGGAATTATTTATTTAAAAGAAAATACTTTTAAATGAAATGAAAAATATGTTATCTTTTTTAATTGGATATTTTTCAGGTTCTTTTCCATCGGCTTATATTTTAGGAAAAATTTTCAAAAATTTTGATATGAGAAAAGTAGGGAATGGAAGAATAGGTGCCTCTTTTTCTTTTAAATATTTGGGTAAAACTCTTGGAATTATTGTTGGAATTTTTGATTTTATGAAAGGATTTTTACCCTTAATTATTCTTTCAAATATTGGTTTTGATAAATCTTCTCTTTTATTTTGTGGAATAGGGGGAATGTTAGGACATAACTGGAGTATTCTTATCGGATTTAAAGGTGGACTTGGTGCATCTGTTATGTATGGTGTATTCTTTTATTTTTATCCTTTTGAATTAATATTATCTTTTTTATTTGGCAGCATCTTTTATCTATTTACAAAAAATACCTATTATTCCACATTTTTTATAATCTCATGCATTTCTTTATTGTCAATTTTTACAAAAAAAGATTTTTCTCTTTTTCTTTTGCCTTTAATTCTTTTCTCAATAATGACTTTTAAAAAAAGAAAAATAAGGGAAATGAATGCCTAAAACAATTCTTTTGGTAAATCCTTATGTTCATGATTTTTCCTTATATGATTTCTGGATTAAACCAATTGCCCTTTTATACATTTCAAAATATTTAAAAAATTATGGATTTGAAATAATCCTTTTAGACCTTCTTGATTTTAAAATTAAGAATAGAAAATATGGAACTGGTAAAATCTATTCTGAAATAATAGAAAAACCAAAATTTTTTAAAGATATACCAAGAAATTACAGAAGATATGGAATGCCAGTTGAAATTTTTAAAAAGAAAATTGATGAAATTTTAAAACCGGATTTAATTTTGATGACCTCTTTTATGAGCTACTGGTATCCTGGTGTTTTTGAAACAATAAAAATTTTGAAAGAAAAATTTAAAGATGTCAAAATCGTTTTAGGTGGAATGTATGTAAATTTATGTTATGAGCATGCGCTTTTGAATTCAGGTGCAGATTTTCTAATAAGATTTTTTGAATTTGAAAAGATTTTTGAAATAATTGAAAATTTGACTTCCGTAAAAATTGAAAGAAGAAGTTTTGAGGAAATATTTTTAAATGATTTTCCCGATTATTCCCTTTATAAAAACTTAAGTTCATGCGCAATTTTAACATCAATTGGGTGTCCCTTTAAATGTTTATACTGTGCCTCACCTATTTTATACAAAAAATTTATAAGAAGAAGTCCTGACAAAGTTTTTGAGGAGATAAAAATTTATAAAAATATGGGGATAAAAGATGTTGCCTTTTATGATGATGCCCTTTTGTTTAATTACAAAGAAGGTTTTGAAGAATTTTTAGATAAAATTATAAAGGAAGAGATTGATATAAATTTCCATACTCCAAATGGAATCCATGCAAAAGAAATTGATGAAAATATTGCCCTTAAACTAAAAAGGGCAAATTTTAAAACAATAAGGATAGGATTTGAAAGTATAAATGATGAAAGGTTAAAAAGGAATTTCAGTTTTAAATCAAGTAAAGAGATATTTTTAAGGGCAATAAGGAATTTGAAAAGAGCAGGATTTGATGAGATTGGCGCTTATGTTATAATAGGTCTTTATGACCAGAGTATAGAAGAGATAATAGAAAGTTATGCATTTTTGTATGAAAATGGAATAAAAATATATCCAGCATTATTTTCACCAGTTCCCGGAACTCCTTATTATTATAAATGGCTTGAAAGGAAAAATTTAAACGACCCAATATTCACAAACAAATCAATTTATCCAGATAAACCTGAAGAAATCCCTTTTAAAAAATATGAAAGAATAAAAGATTTTGCAAAAATATTAAATAGAAAAATAAAAGAAAAAATAAATGTTTATAAAGAAGCAAAAGAATTTTTAAAAAGTTAAAAGGGTTGATTTTTTTTTTTAAAAAAATCTTGTATTATTTAAAAAATTAAAAAGGGGATAAAATGAAAAAATTAAAAATAATTTTGTTTCTTGTGCCTTATATATTATTAGGAGCACCAAGATGGATAGCAAGGTATAACCCATATAATAACTCTGATTGGGCTACTGCAATAACTTGTGATAATAGTTATGTTTATGTGACTGGATGCAGTGTTTCACAAAATAATGTTTGTGGAATTGCAACGATTAAGTATAATTTTGAAGGTATTCAGGAATGGGTAGCAAGGTATAGTGAATACGAGTCTAAGGCATATGACATAGCAGTAGATAATAATGGAAATGTGTATGTAACTGGATCTTCTATGGTGGGAGGAATGGGTCGTTATCAAACCATTAAATATAATCCAAATGGTTATATGATATGGAGTAGAACATATGGGGGTCAATATCCACTAGGTCCAAGTAATGCAAGAGCAATAGCAATAGATGCAAATGGTAATGTTTATGTAACAGGGCGAAGTGTAGGATCTAATACTGATGCAGATTTTGCAACAATTAAGTACGGTCCAAATGGCGAAGAATTATGGATTAAAAGATATAATCATGCAAATCTCATTGATGAAGCAAATGCAATAGCAGTTGACAATTTTGGTAATGTTTATGTAACTGGAAGAAGTAATGACCCTCAAAGTGGCTTTGATGGTGTAACAATTAAATATAGCCCATTAGGCCAAGAAATGTGGGTAAGAAGATATAGTGGACCGGAGAATAAAAATGACAGTCTAATTAGTATTGCAGTAGATAATAGTGGAAATGTATATGTGACTGGAACAGTATCTCTTACATCTCCTGATTATGTAACAATTAAATATAATTCAAATGGTGTTCCTTTATGGGTCAACACATATGATAGTGGGATCAACGGTATAGATTGTGCAAGGAGTATAGCAGTTGATGAAAGTGGTAATGTTTATGTTACAGGGGAAAGTTGGTATTATGGGAGCGGGTTTGATTATGTGACAATTAAATATGCTCCCAATGGTAATCTTTTATGGTGTCAAAGATATGACGGGGGGTCTGCTGATTATCCAACTGCAATAGTAGTTGATAATTTTGGTAATGTTTATGTAACTGGAAAAAGTGCAGGTTCAAATGGGTATGATTGTGTGACAATTAAATATAATCCAGATGGAATAGTAGAATGGATAGAAAGGTATAATAATGAAAATGCTAACGGGGATGACGGAGCAAATGCAATAGCAGTTGATAATTGGGGAAATGTGTATATCACAGGCTATAGTGAGGATTCTTCCGGATTTCCAGATTATATTACAATATCTTATGGTTATGGAAATATAATTTCTTCAGACGAACCATATGCACTTGCATATAATACAAATAGGCATCTTGTTCGTAAAGAGGGAACAAATAATCTTTATATGGTATTCACAAGTGGTGAAAAAATTTTCTATACTTTCTCACCTAATGGTGGGAGTTCTTGGTATTTGCCCCCTTTTGAAATAGGTGGAGGAAGATTTCCTGCAATTGCACTTGACAGAAATGGATTACCTTCTGTATGCTGGACAGATAGCATTGGAGGGTTATGGTATAGAAGAAAAACCTCCTTAGGCTGGTGGAGCGAAATTTATCATCTTTATAATCCCTGGGTATACTGGCAACCAAGATTAACATCTCCACCTTCAATGTGTATAACACCTGATGATACTGTTCATATTCTCACAAACTTATATTTACCTGCAAATGGGATTATGAATGCAATTGTTGAATGGGCATTTCATTTACAAAATCCTTATTCATTTACTTGGAGAATAATTGAGGATGCAACTTATTTATTACCTGATAAAGCTGAATATCCTTCAATAGCATATTCCATAGACCCTGCCCCACCTATAAACAGCAATATAATTTTACATGCTACTTGGCAACACGCAGATACAATTTATTATGCAACAAGAAAAGTAGGAAATAACTGGGTGGTATGGAATTGGCAGATGTGGAATGATTCAAATAGGACAAAGTCCTCACACCCATTCGTTGAAACTTATGGAGATGTTGTAAGTTTAGTATGGTCTCGCAAAACAGGAATATCTAATCTTGAAGATGTCTATAAAGCAAAAAGATATTTACATTACTATTTTCAACCAAGCCAGAATATTTCCCAAAGCCCTTTTCATCTTTCATTATACCCTATAAATTCATTTGATTCCTATACTTTATATACTGAAATGATATGGCCCCAACCTGATGAACAATGGTCAGATATATTTTTAAATGGTTCAAATATATCAAATACCCCAAATACCCGTTCAATCTTTTCGCATTCGCAAGTAAAAAGAACTTCTTCAGGAGATTATCTTTATGTAATATATCTTGAAGGAAATGAACCACCTTATGAGATAAAATTTTTAACTTTATCCATGGGCACACAGTATATAACTCCTTATATCACATCAATTGCAGGGGAGGAAACACCTTCACCTTATTTAATAAAAAGGGATACATTTTTCTCAAATTGGCAAATTCCAGTAGATATTGGTTATGACAATTTAAAATACAGGTTTATTCTTTACCCTGGATACAAATATATTTTAAAAAGTATTGTATATTGGGAAGGTCAAATAGATAATGAATATAAAGAATGGATAAAGATAGATGACAAATTAAAAAGACTTATAAAATATGTTCCTTTTAAACCAGAAACAACTATAATCCATATTCCTCCAGGATTTTATAAGGATTCTGTTATAGATGTAGTATTTGAAAGGAAAACCTCAGAATATGCAATATCAGGTCCTATATATATTTACGCATTTGAAGAATTTGAAGAAATTGGAAAATTTGAAAATGAAATTTCAAAATTTAAAGATGCATATTTAAATATAAATTCTTTTAAACTTCCAATTGAAGAAAAAGAAATTTTATTTTATGATTTGGCAGGGAGAAACATAAAAGAAATTAATTTAAGGAAATTTGAAAATAAACTTGTTAAAGGCATATATTTTATAAAAATTAAAGATAAAAAAACTGGTGAAGAAAGATGGGTGAAATTTATAAAAATAAAATAGGAGGGAAAATGAAAATTAAAAAACAAAAAATAAAAGTATTTTTATTTCTTTTCTCTTTATCTTTTCTCATTTTTGCTGATCCTATATGGGTAGCAAGATATAATGGACCTGCCAATAGAGATGATATAGCAAATGCAATCGCAGTGGATGATAGTGGAAATATTTATGTTACAGGAACAAGCTGGAGGGATTCCACTGGTTTAGAAGATTATGACTATTTAACAATTAAATATAATTCAAATGGTGATATCTTATGGGTTAGAACATATAATGGACCCGGTAATTATGATGATATAGCAAATGCAATAGCACTTGATAAAAATGGTAACATTTATGTAACTGGGCTAAGTTTTGGAGACAGCCTTTACCCTCAGTATGCAACGATTAAATACGATTCAAATGGTGATATTTTATGGATAAAAAGATATGGATATGGTAAGGCAACTGCAATAGCAGTTGATAGCTCAAGTAATGTTTATGTTACCGGAGCAGAATACAGTTTGGAAGAAAGAGGAGATTATGTTACGATTAAATATAATTCAAATGGTGATATTTTATGGGTTAAAAGGTATAATGGACCTGCTAATCATTGGGATGAGGCAAGTGCAATCGTAGTTGATAATAAGGGTAATGTTTATGTTACTGGAAAAAGTACAGGTCTTGGAACTTCTTTTGATTATGCAACAATTAAATATAATTCAGAAGGTGTGGAGGAATGGGTAGCAAGATATAATGGTTCTGGAAATGGTGGTGATATACCAACCGGAATAGCAGTTGATAGCAATGGAAATGTTTATGTAACTGGTTTTTCTTTAAATTCTGATAGCAATATGGACTATGTAACAATTAAATATAATCCGCAAGGTATAGAGGAATGGATAGCAATATATAATGGACCTGCAAACTTCAGGGATGAGGCATATGCAATAAAAATTGATAAAAATGACAATATTTATGTAACTGGAAGAAGTGGCGGATATTATCTGACAATTAAGTATAATCCAAATGGTGATACATTATGGATTAGAAGATATAGTAGTAATAGTGGTCAACCATCTGCAATGGTGGTTGATGATAGTGGGAATGTTTATATAACCGGAAGATGTCTTGTTCCCTCTACTGATTGGGACTATTTAACAAATTGGGACTATTTAACAATTAAATATAATTCATCAGGTATTTTAGAATGGGCAGAAATGTATAGCGGACCATCAATTCCTGCAGATAGTAGAGATAGTGCATCAGCGATAGCAATTGATAACAATGGATATGTTTATGTAACTGGTAAAAGTTATGATTCTATTACCGCTTATGATTGTGCCACAATTAAATATCGCGCAATAAAAATTAATGAGAAAATGCAAAACAAAAATACAAAACTTGAACTTCATATCAATCAAAATCTCTCCTTAGGGAAATTAAAAATTAATTTTAATGGTTCTAATCTCAGCATTTTTGATGTTTCAGGTAGAAAGATTTATTCTTTAAAACGAGGGTTAAATTCTTACATAATTTCCTCATCTGGCATTTACTTTATTTCTTCAAAATCACAAAAAAAGATAATTGTGTTAAATAAATGAGATAAAATGAAAAAATTAATTTTGTTTGTAAGCATATTTATAATTAATCTTTATTCTTGGAATGATAGGGGCTGGTCTATTTTATTCAAAGAAGGGTTTAATAATGATACTATACCATCAGGATGGAAAGTTATTGATGGTAATAGTAGTGGGATTAGCTGGACTGTTGGTCCTTCACCTGATAGTGCCTATGCATATTTTGCTTTTGATACGATGATTTGTTATAATGAAGAATTAATTTCACCTTCAATTTTGATTCCAGAAAATGCAGAAAGTTTAAGAATTGAGTATTTTTACGCTTTTCAAACTTATGAAATAGGTCCAAAATATAAAGTTAAAGTGAGAAAATATGCTAATGGTAATTGGAGTTCATGGAATACTATTGCACTTTATACAAATAATAGTGCTGGATTTGATTTAATTTCCTTAACTTCTTATTTGCCAGCAGATTCAATACAATTCAATTGGTTCTATGGTGATAGTAGTGTATCAAATCCTTTCTTGGTTGTATGTGTTGTTGATAGTGTTATTTTAGAATATTTTTATCCACAAGGTTTAGAAGATAAAGGAAAGATAGAAGAATTTGGTTCCACACCTTCAATTGAAATTTATGATGTTTCTGGTCATTTAGTCAAAAAAATATTTGTGCCAAATGTTTATTTTTTAAAATTAAATTTTGGAAAATTTCAAAAAACAAAAAAAGTCATTATTTTAAAATAAAGATTAAAATTTTTAAATAAGAATTTTTATCCTTTTTAAAATATATTCCTTTTTTAAATTCCTTTATTTTTCTTCCACTTATATCAAAATATATTTCTTTTTTAAATCTTTCATTTTTAAAGGAAATTTTTTCAGGAACATAAGTGGTTTTTATTTCAACCTTTAAATTGTCAATTCCTGGTCCATAATTTTGTCCACCATTATCAACATAATGAAACATAAACTGGATTGAATCAAAAGGTAAATAGTTAGAAAGATCTACTATTCTTATTCCATTTCCAAGATTATAAATACTATCAATTTTAAAATAATCTTGCCATCCATTTTTAAATTTTCTCATTTTTATCCTTAAAATATCATCAAAATACAAAGTATTAAATCCGTAAGAATAAGTGAATCTTATTGAATCACTATTTGTTATAAATATTGTAGGTGATATTAAAATTTCATTCGCAGGTGGAGATGAAGGTCCTGCTTCATCATCATTATAATAAGCATATTTTGTTCCATAACTTGGTGGAGGGTAATAAAATCCAGGGTTCCCTACATTCCATTTATATCCATCATTATTTCCATCAATTATTTGCCAGCCATTTGGAAGCCCCTGCTCAAAATTTTCTTGATAAACTATTTGCCATTCGCCTTTTAAAATAAAAGAGCTAAAAAATATTATTAAAATTTTTTTCATACTAAAATTATAAGGATTAGAACATTTTATAATCAATTGCCTTATTTATTTCTTATAATTTATAATTAAATTATGAAAAGTTTTTTCATTTTTCTTTCAAAGAAAAAATTTGTTAAAAATTTAATTGAAAAATTTCCACCTTCTAAAAAACTTGTTCAAAGATTTGTATCAGGTGAAAATCTTCAGGATGCTTTAAAAGTAATAAAAAAACTAAATTCTGAAAATATAATGGCGACAATTGATTATCTTGGTGAAAATGTTCAAAATGAAGATGATGCAATAAAATCTTGTTCCTGTTATTTAGAAATTCTTGAAAAAATTAAAGAAGAAAATGTTAATTCAAATGTTTCAATAAAGTTAACACAGATGGGACTTGATATTGGTGAGGATTTCTGCTATCAAAATGTTAAAAGGATTGTAAAAAAAGCGAATGAAATTAAAAATTTTGTAAGGATTGATATGGAAAGTTCCTTATATACTCAAAAAACAATAAATATATATAAAAAATTGAGGGAGGAATTTCCTGAAAATGTTGGAATTGTTCTTCAAGCATATCTATACAGAACAGAAAAGGATTTGATAGAGCTTTTTAAGAACTCCTTTTTAAATGTCAGAATATGCAAGGGTGCTTATAAGGAACCAAAAAGTATTGCATTTCCAAAGAAAAGGGATGTTGATGAAAATTTCAAAAAAATTTTAAAAATTTGTTTTGAGAATATAGATAGGGTTTATCCTGCAATTGCAACCCATGATGAAAAGATAATTGAATGGGCTTGTAGTTATGTAAATGAAAATAAAATTCCAATAGAAAAATTTGAATTTCAAATGCTTTATGGAATAAGGCATGATTTACAAACAAAACTTTCACAAAAAGGGTATAGGGTAAGGGTTTATGTTCCTTTTGGAAAAGAATGGTATCCTTATTTTATGAGAAGACTTGGGGAGCGACCTGCAAATCTTTTATTCATTTTAAAAAATTTATTTAAGGGTTGATAGAAGAAAGTTTAATATCAAAATTAAAAAGATTTGAGTTTAAAGCAAAAAAAATAGTTGAAGGTTTTTTGCTTGGACTTCATCCTTCTCCTTTTCATGGATATTCTTCTGAATTTAAAGAACACAGGGAATATCATCCCCTTGATGAAATAAAATATATTGACTGGAAATTGTCAGCAAGAAGGGAAAAGATTTTTGTTAAAAAATTTGAGGAAGAAACAAATACAAAGGTTTATATATTGCTTGATGCTTCAAATTCAATGGATTATGGTAATCCTTTAAAAAAAATTGAACTTGCAAAAGATGTTTGTGCAATATTTTCTTACCTTTCCTTTTTGCAAAGGGATGCACCAGGCTTATATGTTTTTTCGGATGATTTAAAAGAATCGTTACCTCCAAGGGCAACAAAAAAACAAATAAACATTATATTTAAGACACTTTTAAATTTAAAACCAGAAGGCAAAACAGAACCCTTAAAAATTTTTAAAGGGCTTTCTGAGATAATAAAAAGAAGAGGAGTTATAATAATAGTTTCGGATTTTTTAAAAAAGAAGGAGGAATTTATAAAGGGAATAAGGTATTTTAAAGCAAAAAAACATCTTGTAATTGTTTTTCAAATTCTTTCAAGGGATGAAATAGATTTTAAATGGAAAGGAGGAATCACCTTAAAAGATATGGAATATAAGATGGAGCATAGAATTTATGAAAGAGAAGAGGCAAACTATTTTAAAAAAGAATTTTTAAATTACATAAAGGATTTTGAGAATGAAGTTCTAAAATCAAAAATTTTTTTTACAAGATTTATAACTGATGAAGATGTTGAAAAGAACTTCCTGAATTTCCTTTTTAGGTATAAAAAACATGGTTTTTAAAAATCCAGTTTTCTTATATTTAATTCCCTTATCTCTAATTCCAATTCTTTTACATCTTCTTTTTATAAAATTTTTAAAGGCATTTCCTTTTCCATATCTTGGTTTTTTAGAAAGGAAAGAAGATATAAGAAAAAGAAGGAGAAGGATAAAGGAAATTTTGCTTCTTCTTTCAAGAATTTTATTTCTCCTTTCCTTTCTCCTCTTTCTTTCTTCTCCATTTTTAAAAAAGGAAATTTTTCCTGATATTTTAGTTAAGGATGTTTCTGAAAGCACACTTTTATATAGAGATTTAATTGAGGAAAAATTCAATAAGGTTTCAAAAATAATTGATAGAATTTTTTATGAAAATTTTCTTGAAACTTCAAATAAAAAAGGAAATGTATTTGTTATAACTGATGGTGATAAAAATTTTTTTAAAAAAATAAAAGAAAGTGAAGAAAATTTTTTTATATTTATTCCTTATGAAAAAAGGGATGACATAGGAATATATGATTTGAAAATAACCGATAGGGAAATTGTTGTTAAAATCTATTCAACAAAAGAAGTATCTGATGCAAGTTTAAAAATTATATTTGATGAAAATTCCTTTTCTTTTTCCTTTAAGATCTATGAGGGATTAAATGAATATTTTTTCCCCTTAAAGGTTAAAGATTTTGAATTTTTAAAACTTCAAGTTTTACCTCTTGATTTTTTGCCTGAAAACAACTTTTATTTTCTTTCAAAACCAAAATTTAAAAAATTATATAAAATTTTTGGAAACCCTTCAAAATACCTTGAAAATCTCCTTTCTTTATTGGGTTATAAAAAAATTGATGAGATATCAGATTCTGTTCTTTTTATATTTTATGGCATTCCTCATGAAAAAGAAACACTTCAAGTCCTTTTAAATTTTATAAATTATGAAAAGCCCTGCCTTTTATTTATTGATAGGGAAGATTTCTTTAAAATTTCTTTAAAAAAGGATTTGAATTTAAAAATAGATGATGAAATTGTTTATTTTTCAAAAGTTTTTGATATAAAAGAGGGTAAAGCAATATTAAATTATAAAGGTATAAATTATGTTTCAATTTTAAAGAATACCATTTTATTTGGATTTTTACCAGAACCTTCCTATACTGAAATTGTTTATTCCCCATCTTTTCTTAAAATATTTAAAATTGGAATTGAAAAATTAAAATTCAATTTACCATATTCCTTAAACTTTAAAAAAGACACATTTATTTATTTTCCAGGAGAATATAGAGTATATGATTCTGGGAAAAATTTGGTTTTAAAGGGGTATGATAAAATTCCTTTTAAAAACTTAAATTATGGGAGTTATTTTGTTAAAAATAATAAAAAGTTTTATTTGAATTTGAATTTTTCAAAAGATGAGTTTTTGATAGAAAAAATTGAAGAAAGGGAAATAAAAGATTTGCTAAAAAATTCAAAAATTTATTCCCTTAACGAGATTGAAAAGTTTTTACCGGTTTCTTTAAAAAATTTTTTCCTTTCCCTTTCCTTTCTTTTTCTTTTAATGGAAATTTTTTTTATAATTTTATTATAATAAAATATCAAAATGAAAAGGAAAATTAAAGTATTAATAGTTGATGATTCCTTTCTGATGAGAAAACTTTTAAAGGAAATTCTTGAAGAAGACCCTGAAATTAAAGTTGTTGGTATGGCAAAGGATGGTTTTGAAGCAATCAAACTTATTAAAAATCTTGAACCAGATGTTATTACCCTTGATTATGAAATGCCTGAAATGAATGGAATTGAACTCCTTGAAAAAATAATGAAGTATAAACCAACCCCCTGTGTCATGGTTTCTGCTTATACAAAAGAAGGTGCAGAAATAACACTTGAAGCACTTTCTCGCGGTGCCTTTGACTTTGTTCCAAAGCCTTCTGGACAGCTTTCTCTTGATATAATTAAGGTAAAAAATGAATTAATAAGTAAAGTTAAGGCAGCAAAGAATGCAAATATAAAAAATTTTAGACTAGAAGAGGATTTTGAAAGATTTAAAAAAACAGGTGTTTTAAGCATTTCCTGTGTTGGAATTGCATCTTCAACAGGTGGAACAATTTTAATTGAATATATAATAAAAAATTTACCTGATGATATTGGTATTCCCTTTTTTATAGTTCAACATATGCCACCTTTATTTACAAAAAAATTTGCTGAAAGGATAAAAGAGATAACAGGTAAAAATGTTAAGGAAACAGAGAATAATGAAGAAGTAAAGCCAGGCACTTTTTACATTGCAAAAGGTGGTGTTCATGTTTTTTTAGAAAGAAGAGGCAATTCCATTTATTTGGTTCATAAGGATTTGCCTCCAAAAAATGGTGTTAAGCCATCTGCTGATTATCTTTTTGAATCAATAGCAGAAATTTATGGTGATAAAAGTTGTGCAGTAATTCTAACAGGAATGGGAAAAGATGGGGTTGAAGGGGCAAAGGAAATAAAGAAAAGAGGTGGGAAGGTTTTTGTTCAGAATAAAGAAACATGCCTTATTTTTGGCATGCCAAAAAATGCAATAAAAGAAAAGATAGTTGATATGGTTCTTTCTCCAAGTGAAATTGTTGAAAATATTTTAAATTTAAGGAGGCATTATGTTTGATGTGAAAAAAATAAGGGAAGATTTCCCAATTTTTAAAAATAATCCAAATTTAATCTATTTTGATTCTGCTGCAACTTCTCAAAAGCCTAAAATTGTTATAGATACAATTAATGAATTTTATGAAAGTTACAATTCAAACATACATAGAGGGGTTTATTCACTTTCACTTGAAGCATCAAGAAGATATGAGGAAGCACATTTAAAGGTTGCAGAACTTATAAATGCAGAAAAAAATGAAATAATTTTTACAAAAAATGCAACAGAGGCAATAAACCTTGTCGCCTATTCTTATGCTCTTAATAATTTAAAGGAAGGGGATGAAATTTTAACAACAATTATGGAACATCATTCAAATTTTCTTCCGTGGAAAAAAATAGCAGATTTAAAAGGTGCAAAATTAAAATTTATTTATATAAATAAAAATACTTATGAACTTGAATTTGATGAAAAGATGATTAATGAAAGGACAAAAATTGTTGCCCTTTGTTTTGTTTCAAATTTTCTTGGGACAATAAATCCTGTTAAAGAGATTTCAAAAGTTGCAAAGGAAAAAGGGGCAATTGTTATTCTTGATGCAGCACAGGCAGTTCCCCATTTAAAAATTAATGTTAAGGAAATTGGTGCTGATTTTATTGCTGCATCAGGGCATAAAATGCTTGGACCATCTGGAACAGGATTTTTATGGGGAAAAAAAGAGCTCCTTGAAAAGATGGAACCATTTATATTTGGTGGAGGAGCAATTAAGGATGTCAAAATTGATAGGGTTAAATGGGAAGATATTCCATGGAAATTTGAGGCAGGAACACCAAATATATGTGGTGGAATTGCACTTGGTGAAGCAGCAGAATATTTAAAAAAAATAGGCATGGAAAAAGTTTTTGAACATGAAAAAAATTTACTTTCTTATTTTTTTGAAAAAGTAAAGGAGATAGACGAAGTTGAAATTTATGGACCTGTTTTATCTAAAAGGGCATCTGTTATTCCTTTTAATATTAAAGGTATTGATTCCCATGATGTAGCAGGTATGCTTGATTCAGAAGGAATATGTGTGAGAAGTGGAAGGCATTGCGTTCATCCCCTTTTAGATTTTCTTGGAATTGAAAGTAGTGTAAGGGCAAGTTTTTACATATATAATGATTATGAAGAGATTGATAGATTTATAGAAAGTTTAAAAAGGATAATTTCATATATTAAATGAAAGTTTTTCCAAAATTTTTAATTTCCTCAAATGTTTATCTTTTAATTTTAAAAAAATATGCAGTTCTTTTTGATACAGGTGACCCACATTCAAAAACACTTTTGTTAAAATTTATAAGAGAAAAAATTTCTGATAAAAAATTGATTTACATTTTTATAACACATTTTCATTGGGACCATGCAGGAAATGTAAAATTTTTAAAAAAGATTTTCTCTTCAAAAGTATTTATTTCTGAGAAAGAAAAGGAATGGGCTTTAAAAGGATACATAGATTTACCATCTCCTAAGGGAACAATTTATTCAAAATTTTTATGGAATTTTTTAAATTTCTTTTCAAAATTTGAAATTATAGAAAATTTTAAACCTGATATAACTATTTCAAGGGATGAAAAAATAGAAGTTGACGGATTTAAAATAGAAATTTTTCAAACACCAGGACATACACCCGGTTCCTTAACCTATAAGGTTGGAAAATATGCGTTTATAGGTGATACACTTTTAGGACCAAATATATTTTTAAAAAGACCAAGACTTTCAATGTTTCTTCATAAAAGAGAAGAAATTTTTGAATCAATTGAATTTTTAAAAAATATTGATGTAGAAATTTATTTTCCAGGACATGGAATGCCTTTTAAAAAGAAAGATATTTATAAATTATGAAATTTGCAAAAGTTTTATTCCCCGATATAAAAGGTCTTTACACTTATATTATTCCTCCTTCGTTAGAAATAAAAAAAGGTGATATTGTTCTTGCTCCTTTAAAAGAAAGAAAAAAATTTGGTGTTGTTTTTGAAATAAAAGAAGAAAAGGATTTTGAAGGGAAAATAAAGGAAATAGAAGATAAGACAGAATTTTTCTTGCCTCCAAATTTAATAGAAGTTGCTTTAAAAACAAAAGATTTTTATTTTTGTGATATTTCTCAAATTTTAAAATATTTTATGCCACCACTTTCTGAGGTAAAGAGGAGATATTTTTTAAAAAATAAAAATTTTGAAGGGAAAAATGAAAAAGAAAAAAAATTGATTGAAATTTTAAAAAATGCAAAAAATCCTCTCCTTTCAAAAAGTATAAGAAAAAAAATTGATTTTAATCCCGATTATTATATTAAAAAATTTTTAAAGAAAGATATAATTGGAGTTTCTTATTATACAATAAAAAAACCATCATTAAAACGTTTTGTAATAGAACCTTTTGAAAAAATAGAAATTCCTCAAAATTTAACAATCTCACAAAAAAATATTTATGATAAAATAATTCAAAATATAGATAAATTTTCTGTTCATTTAATTCATGGGGTAACAGGAAGTGGTAAAACATTTATTTATTTAAAACTTTCAGAAAAGGTTTTAGAAAGAAATAGGTCGGTTATATTGCTTGTTCCTGAAATTTCTTTAATTCCACAGGTTTATTTTTTGTTTAATAAATTTTTTAAAGATAAAATAATTTTATGGGGAAGTGCATTTACAAAATCAGAAAGATTTTATTTTTATAAAGAAGCCCTTATTAAAAAACCAAAAATCCTTATAGGTCCAAGAACAAGTATATTTGCACCCTTTCAAGATTTAGGTATGATAATAATTGATGAAGAACAAGAAAATTCCTATAAAGAGGATGATAAGTTTCCATATTATCATGCAAGAGAAATTGCAATTATAAGAGGTAAAATAGAAAATGTTCCTGTTATTCTCGGGAGTGCAACTCCTGAAACAGAAACAATTTATCTTTCAAAGCAAAATAAATATTGCCTTCATGTTTTAAAAGAAAGGGTAAGAGGATATAGGTTTCCTGAAATAGAAGTTCTTGATTTAAGAAAAGAAAGATTCCCATTTTTCCTATCTGCAAGGTTAATTGAAGAAATTGAAAGAAATGTTAAGGATAAAAAGCAGGTAATACTTTTTTTAAATAGAAGGGGATTTGCCCATTTTATGCAATGTATTGATTGTGGATATATTTTCAAATGTAAAAATTGCGACATACCTTATGTTTATCATAAAGATATAAAAAAACTTGTATGCCATTTTTGCTCCTATGAAATATTTGCTCCTGATACATGTCCTGTATGTAAAGGAACTGATGTTAAATATTCAGGATATGGAACAGAAAAAATTGAAGAAGGTTTAAAGGAAATTTTCCCAAATTATAAAATTATGAGGATGGATTTAGATACAACAAGAAGGAAAAAGGAAGTTTTTGAAATGTTTAAAAAATTTAAAAATAAAGAAATAGATATTCTTCTTGGAACACAAATGATAATAAAAGGTTTTGATTTCCCAGATGTTTCACTTATTGGTATTTTATATGCTGATTTAACATTAAATCTTCCTGATTTTAGGGCAAGGGAAAGAACATTTATAATGCTTAATCAAGTCATAGGAAGAGCAAGAAAGGGTGGGAAAGTAATTTTACAGACAATGGAACCTGAAAATCCTGTTATAAGATACATAAATCCAGATGATTATGAAAAATTTTATGAAGAAGAATTAAAGGAAAGGAAAATTTTTTCCTATCCACCTTTTTCACATTTACTTTTAATTGAAGTTAAAAATAGGGATAAAAATAAGGCAATGGAAAATGCAGACGAAATAAGTAAAAAATTAAAGGGAAATTTTGAAATTTTAGGTCCGTCATTTGCTCCAATTGAAAAAATAAAAAATTTTTATAGGGTAAGAATACTTCTTAAATCAAAGGAAAGGGAAAATTTTAAAGGAGTTTTTGAAACCTTAGAAGATTTTAAGAAAAAATTCTTATTGAGAATTGAATTAAATCCCTATAATTTTTTATAATTTAATTATGTTTTTTTATCTTTTTATAATTTTTCAAATAAGTGTTGATTCAATAATAAAAAATTGTGAAAAAAAATGGGAAAGTATAAATACTTATATTTGTGTTTATGAAAGTTATCAAAAGAAAGGGAAAGAAGAGGATAAAAGGAAATATTTTGTTGAATTTAAAAAACCACTATGGATAAGGTTAAAAGTTTTAGAAGGTAAGGATAAGGAGAGTGAAGCTTTATATAATCCAGAAAAAAATATTGTAAGAGGAAGGAAAGGCGGGATTTTAAAAGGTATTGTTCTTACATTAAGTCCTGATGATAAAAGAGTAACATCTATAAGGGGATATAAGATTTATAATGCAGGTATAGGAGAAATATATAGAAGGATTTTTGAATACTATAAAAGGGGTTATAATTTTCAATTTGTTGGAGAATTTAAGGAGAAAAATTTTGAGGGATGGAAAATTGAATTTGAAGTTAAGGAACCAGAAAAATTTTTTGGATGCAAAAAAGAAATTTTTTGGATAAGAAACGATTTTATTCCTTATAAATGTGAACAATGGGATGAAAATGGTGAATATGTTCTTTATTCAATATTTTTAGAAGTGAGAATAAATGTTCAAATAGATGAGGAAAGATTTAAATTATGAGGGTTCTTGTTGGTCTTTCAGGAGGAGTTGATTCTTCTGTAAGTGCTCTTTTATTAAAAGAAATGGGTTATGAAGTTATAGGTGCCACCCTTTATATGTGGGATGAAACAAAAAATATAAGGTCCTGCTGTTCATTAGAAGCAATAAATTTAGCAAGAAGAATTGCCTTTAAATTAAGAATACCTTATTATACTTATGATGTAAGGGAAGAATTTAAAGAAAAAATAGTTAATTATTTTATAGAAAGCTATTCAACCGGTAAAACCCCAAATCCTTGTGTTTTATGTAACAAATTTTTTAAATTCGGTTTTCTTTTTGAAAAAGCAAAAGAATTGGGTTGCTCTTATATAGCAACAGGACATTATTCAAAAATAGAAAATGGACTTATAAAAGTTTCAGAAGATAAAGAAAGAGACCAATCTTATTTTCTTGTTTTTATTGAAAAGGAGAAAATAAAAAATTTAATTTTCCCATTAGGTAATCTTAAAAAAGAAGAAGTTAGGGAAATTGCCAAAAAACATGGTTTACCTTCAGTTTATAGAGTTGATTCACAAGACCTATGTTTTGTTAATGGTGATTATAGAGAATTTTTGAAAAAATATTTGCCAGAAAAAAAAGGTTATATTGTTTTAGATAATGGTGAAATTGTTGGTGAACATAAAGGTTTTTATAATTTTACAATAGGACAAAGAAAAGGATTAAATATTTCTAAGGGGAAAAGATTGTATGTAAAAGAATTTATTCCAGAAAAAAATATTGTAGTAGTTGCTGAAAGGGAAAAGGTTTATAAGGATGAAATAGAGGTTTTTGATATAAACTGGCATTTTAAACCAGAAAAAGAATTTGAGGCATTTGTGAAAATAAGACAACTTTCTAAACCTGCAAAAGCAAAAATAATTATTTATGATAATTTTGCAAAAGTTTTATTTTATGAAAAACAATTTGCTCCAACTCCTGGACAGGTTGCTGCCTTTTATAAGGATGATTATCTTTTAGGTGGTGGATGGATAAAATAGTAATTATAGATTTTGGCTCCCAATATACAAAATTGATTGCAAGAAGAATAAGGGAGGAAAATGTTTTTTCAGAAATTGTTTCCCCTTATGAAAATTATATTGATATTGTAAAAAATGAAGAAGTTAAAGGGATAATACTTTCTGGTGGTCCAAAATCTGTCTATGAAAAGGATTCTCCAAAAATAAAAAAGGAAATTTTTGAAATGAATAAAGGAATTCTTGGAATATGCTATGGTTTGCAGATTTTATCCTATGTTTTAGGTGGGAAAGTAAGACCTTCTTCTAAAAGAGAATATGGGTTTGCAAATTTTAGAATTTTAAATGAAAGCCCACTTTTTTATGGAATAAATAAAAAATCTTTTAGAGTCTGGATGAGTCATGGTGATGAAGTTCTTGAAATTCCAGAAGGATTTATAAGGACAGGGGAAACAGATTTTTGCTTTTATGCAAGTATTGAAAATCCAGAAAAGAAAATATATGGTATTCAATTTCATCCAGAAGTTTTCCATACAGAATTTGGTAAAGAAATAATAAGAAATTTCATTTTTAAAATATGTAATGCAAAAAAGGAATGGTTTCTTCTTGACTTTATTAAAAAAGTTAGGGAGGATTTAAAAAAATATAAGGATAAACCTTGTTTTTTAGCACTTTCAGGTGGTGTTGATTCAAGCACATTGGCTTTTCTTTTGAAGCCAATTTTTAAAGATAATTTATATTTAATTTTTGTAGATACAGGGCTTTTAAGAAAAGGAGAAAGGGAAAGAGTTAAAAATTTGTTTAAAGATTTTAAAAATTTAAAAATTGTTAAGAAAGAGAAAGAATTTTTAAAAAATTTAAAAGGTATAAAAGAACCTGAAAAAAAACGTAAAATTATTGGGAAATTATTTTTAAAAATTTTCAAAAATGAAATTTTAAAAATATTAAAGGTAAAAAAAATAAAAAGAGGTGCTGTTTGTCTTGCACAGGGAACCCTTTATCCTGATGTTATAGAATCGCGTTCATTTGTTGGACCTTCTTCCAAAATAAAAACCCATCATAATGTTGGAGGTTTTCCAAAAAAACATCCCTTTATCTTAATAGAACCCTTTAAAGAACTCTTTAAAGATGAAGTGAGAGAAATAGGTAAGAAACTTGGATTAAAAAGTGAAATAATAGAAAAGCATCCATTTCCAGGACCTGGTCTTGCTATAAGGATTATCGGTGAGGTTGATAAAAGAAAAATAAAAATACTTCAAAGGGCAGATGAAATAGTTGAAGAGGAATTAAAAAACGAAGGTATTTATAATAAGGTATGGCAAGCATTTTGCGTATTTTTGCCTGTAAAATCTGTTGGTGTTATGGGTGATAAAAGAACTTATGAAAATGTTATAGTTTTAAGAATTGTTGAATCTTCTGATGGAATGACAGCAGATTTTTCAAAAATCCCCTATGAAATTTTAGATAGAATTGCAAGAAGAATAATAGGGGAGATAAAGGGTATAAATAGGGTTCTATATGATATAACATCAAAACCACCTGCAACAATAGAATGGGAATAATAAAATTTATTTACAATTTTTTTTTTATCTTTAATTCCCCTTCCTTCTCAAAGGAAAATAAAAGAAATTCCCTTTGAGAATTATTTATATTTTCATGCTTCATCAATTGGAGAGGTTATGAGTTTAAAAGGACTTATTGATTATTTTTCCAAAGATTATCCATGTATTTTAACAACATTTACAAAAGCAGGGAAGGAAAAAGCGGAAAATATTTTTAAAGATAAGATTAAAGTTTTTTATTTTCCTTTTGATAAAAAAGGAGAAATTGAAAAATTGGTTAAAAGGGCAAAGGCAATCATAATTGCTGAATGCGAATTGTGGCCGAATTTAATTCAAACTGGAATTAAAAATAGAAAAAAAATTTTTTTAGTGAATGGGAAAATTTCAAAGAAAAGTTTTTACTTTTACAATTTCATTTTTAAAGAAATAAAAAAATTTTTAAGAGGTTTTGAACTTATATTTTTACAGGATAAAAGTTATGAAATTTTTTTTAAAAAACTTGGTGTTTTGCCTTTTAAAATTTCTGTTTTAAGAAATTTAAAGTATGATGCACTTGAAGATGTTAAAGGGGCATGGGAAAAAAATGGTTTTACAATAACTTTTGGTAGTATAAGAAGTAATGAAATTGATATCGTTGTAAATGTAATTCAAAAAATTTTAAATAAAAGGGAAGATTTAAAAATTGTTATTTGCCCAAGACATCTTATAAATACAAAAATTGTTGAATTTAAATTGAAGGAAAAAGGTATTGATTATGAGAAAAGGAGTAAATCCCTTTTTCCAACAAAAAAGGTTTTCATACTTGATACACTTGGTGAACTTTTAAATGTATGGAAGATAAGCGATGTTGGAATTGTTGGTGGAACATTTGGAAAACATGGAGGACATAATCTTGCAGAACCTGCCTTTTTTGGAATACCTGTTATTTTTGGAGAAAGTATTCAAAATGTTAAGGAGATTGCAAATATTCTTTTAAAAATTGGTGGTGGATTTAAAGTAAAGAATGAGAGAGAGCTTGAAAATATTTTAAATAAGCTCATTTTAGATGATGATTTTAGAAAAAGAGCAGGTGAAAATGCAAAAAAAGGGATAGAAATTTTAAGGGGTTCTTCAAAGATGATATATGAAAAAATAAAAGAAACTTTATGAAAAAGGGTTATTTTTTAGATACACGAATTTCTCCTTATGAAAAAATATGGGAATTACAAAAAAAATTGCATTTAAAAAGAGTTTTAAATGAAATACCTGATACTTTAATATTTACAGAACATTTCCATGTTTATACAATTGGTAAAAGGGGGAAAGAGGAAAATTTTAAAGTTAGTAAAGAATTTTTAAATAAATTGGGAATAAAAATCCTTAGAGTTGAAAGGGGGGGTGATGTAACATATCATGGACCAGGGCAAATTGTTGGTTATCCAATATTTTATATAAAAGAAAAGATTGCAGGAATTAAAAAATTTATAAATAAAATAGAAGATGCAATAATAATCACATTAAAAGAATATGGTATTAAAGGTGAAAAAAAGGAAAATATGATTGGTGTATGGGTTTTTGATAAAAAAATATGTTCAATTGGGGTTGCTGTTAAAAATTTTGTTTCCTTTCATGGTTTTGCTTTAAATGTTAATACTGATTTAAAATATTTTGATTACATATTTCCATGCGGAATGGATAAAGAAGTTACATCAATTGAAAAATTAATTCATCAAAAGGTTGATATTCAAGAAGTTAAGCAAAAATTAAAAAAATCTTTTGAAAATATTTTTGAAATTGAATTTGAAAATTTAAATTACGATTTTCTTTTAAATATTGGTTCAATTACAAAATAAAGCAAAAATAAAAATAAGAAAATGCCTGATAAAAAACCAATCATTTTTTAAAAATTAAAATTGTTCCACCCAAAATTATAAAAATTATTCCATACCATACAAAATTTATAAGTGGATTGAAATGGAATTCAAAATACCCCTTTTCCTTATCCCATCCCTTTAAAATTAAATAAATATCACCTTTTAAAACAGGAATTATATCAATTTCAGATATTGGATTTTCATAGTTTTTATAAAATCTTATTTCGGGTTTTAAACTTCCTAAAAATTTATTATTTTCATAAACATCTATTTTTGCAACTGCATAATCATAATGTGGATTTGAGAAAAATTCAATTCCTTTATAACTTAAAATAAATTTTTCTATTTTTATTTCTTCATTTTCATAAATTTCAAAATCTTTTTTTATCTTATAAGAATTTGAAATGCTTATTCCAATTCCTGTTATCATGATTCCAAGATGTATTAAGTTGGGGGAATATTTTAATAAAATTTTGCTTTTAATTTTTATATCCTTAAAAAGATTTATTAAAAAGGAATATAAGAAGAAAAAAGAAATTGAAGAGATAAAAAGGGGGTAAAATTTTTTTATACCTAAAAAAATTAAAACAAAAGATGTTATTATTGTTAAAAAAAATGAAACATAAATTTTTTTAAAAAATTCCTTTAATTTGAACTCTCTTCTTTTTAAATTTTGACATATTCCAATCATTAATAAAATTAATGTAAAAAAAGGTGCTGTTGCAATGTTGTAAAAGGAAGCACTCAAACTAATTTTTCTTAAAATTAAAATTTCTGAAATTATTGGAAAAAATGTTCCTATAAAAATTATTAAAGTTATAAAAAGTAAGATAAGGGAAAGAAGATAAAAGTTTCCTTCAAAAGTCATAATATTTTCTATTTTCTTTTCTCCTTCTAAAAATTTATAATTTTTTATAAAAAGGTAAAGAAAAAATAAGATAATGATTATTAAGAAAAAAATAAATGGAGGACTTATCTTTGCCTCGGAAAAGGCATGAACAGAAGAAATAATTCCACTTCTTGTTATATATGTTCCAATGATTGTCAAAAGGAAAGTTAAAAATATTAAAAAAATGTTCCATCTTTTTAAAATATTTTCTCTTTTTGAAATTATACTTGTATGTAAGAATGCACTTCCTGTAAGCCATGGTAAAAGGGAAGCATTTTCAACAGGGTCCCATGCCCAATATCCTCCCCATCCAAGTTCAACATATGCCCATCTTCCTCCAGTTAATATTCCAATTGAAAGGAAAAGCCATGAAAAAAGACTCCATTTCCTTATTATATTTTCAGGAAATTTTTGTTCTTTTAAAAATAAATAAGAAATTGTATAAACAAATGGAATTGTAAAACCTATATATCCAAAATATAAAAAAGGAGGATGTAAAAGCATCCAGAAATTTTGAAGTAATGGATTGAGTCCTTGCCCATCCGAAATTTTAAAAGGGATTTTTTTAAAGGGATTTGCAAAAAATATTATTAATACTAAAAAGAAAATAAAAATGAAATTTAGAAAAAAATAAGAAAAATGGTCAATTTTTTCATCCTTATTTTTATAAAACAAAAATAAGGTATATATTCCGAGAATTAAAATCCAGAATAAAAGGGAACCTTCCATTCCTGCCCAAAAACTTGAAAAAGTATAAATTAAACTTAAGGTATTGTTTACATAGTTTGCGACATATTCTATTTCATAATCTTTTGTAAGGAGTAAATAGATTAAGGAAATTGAAGAGATGATTATTAAAAAAATTGATGATGTTAAGGACCTTTTAAAGGCTTTTATGTATCTTTCATCTTTTTTATAAAAACCATAAATATAAAATCCTATTCCTAAAATTGAAAATAAAAGAGAAAAAATTAAAGAGGAAATTCCGAGTTCTCTCATTAAAAGTTTTCTTCTATGTAATCGTAAGCAGCCATTGCAGCAATTGCTCCATCTGCTGCGCTTGTTACAATCTGTTTTAAACTCTTTTTCCTTAAATCTCCAATTGCGTATATTCCTTTTACATTTGTTTCCATTTTTTCATTAACTATAACATATCCATTTTCATCAATTTCTGCAATTCCCCTTAAAATTTCAGAATTTGGGATAAAACCTATAAAGATAAAAACTGCTGAACAGGGAATTTTTTCGATTTCTTTTGTCTTAACATCTTCAAGAACAACTCCTTCAACTTTATTTTTCCCATATATTTCTTTAACAGTTTTTTCAAGAAGTAATTCTATTTTAGGATTTTTATAAATTCTTTCCACATATTTCGCAGCTGCCCTAAATTTATTTCTTCTATGAACTATATATACTTTTTTCCCAAACCTTGTTAAATAATTTGCTTCCAATACAGCAGTGTCACCACCTCCAACAACTACTATTTCCTTATCTTTAAAAAATGGTCCATCACATATTGCACAATAAGACACACCCTTTCCCAAAAATTCCTTTTCTCCTGGAACATCTAAATTTTTATGCCTTGCACCAGTTGCAACAATAACTGCCTTGGATTTATATTCATTGTAAGGTGTTTTAACTATTTTATAATTTCCAGAAATTTTTATTTCCTTTGCTTCTTCAAAAATTATTTCCACTCCAAATTTTTTTGCATGCTCATAAAAATTTTTTATTAAATCCTGTGCTTTTATTCCTTCAGGAAAACCTGGATAATCTTCAACAGTTTCAGTTAAAGCCATTTGCCCACCAATTATTTCTTTTTCTAAAACAATTGTTTTTAAATTGCTTCTTCCCGCATAAAGGGCAGCAGTTAATCCTCCAGGTCCAGAACCTATGATTATTAAATCGTATTCCATTTTGAGTTTTTTTATTTTAAAGATTTTTTATTCTTTTTCCAAAACAAGACCCTTTAAATAAAAACTTTCTGGAAAATAAAGAGAAATTGGATGGCATGGACTTTGAAATAAAAAATCTTTTATAAATATTTTGAAATTTTTATTTTTTTGAATATTTATAACATTTTCAATTAAATCATTTATCCCAACTGCTTGAGTGCAAGAAAATGTAGCACATATCCCTTCTCTATTCATTATTTCAAATATATCTGAATGTAAATTTTTATAGGCATTTAAAGCCCTTTCCCTTTTACTTTTTTTATGGGTAAAGGAAGGCGGGTCATTTATTATAAGGTCAAATCCAATTTTTAATTTTTTAATTTCATTTAATTTTTCAAAAACATCCCCGCATATTAAAGTAACCTTTTTTAAAGGTAAATTGTTTATCAATACATTTTCCTTTAAAAGGTTTAATGCCTTTTCAGATATTTCAACTGCAAATACCCTTTCTGCATCTTCTTTTAAAAAATGAATTGTAAAGGCACCTGTATAACAGAATAGATCAAGGCATATTTTTCCCTTTGCATATCTTTTCAATTTCAATCTATTTATTTTCTGGTCAAGAAAAAAACCTGTTTTTTGACCTTCTTCAACATCAATTAAAAAATTTAATCCTTCTGTAAATATAAGATAAGGATTTTGAAATTTTCCATAATGTAATTTTTTAAAATTTTCAAGACCTTCTTCCTTTCTTCCAACCCCATCACTTTTCTCAAATATAAATAATGGGTCAAAAAGATTTTTTATTGCCTTAACTATAAATTCCCTTTTCCTTTCCATTCCTGCTGAATTTATTTGAAAAACAAAACCCTGTTGGAATTTATCTATTATAAGACCTGTTAAGAAATCACTTTCAGAAAATACAACCCTAAAACTTTCATCTTTTTCAAAATAACTTAACCTTTTTAAAAAACTTTTTTCAATTCTTTTTTCAATCTCCTCATAAGAAAGTTCTTTAAATTCTTTATAAGTGTGAATTCTTAAAGTTTTATAACTTGAAGGATTATAAAATCCAGTTCCTATTATTTTATTTTCCTTATTTATTATCAAAACTTCCTCTCCCTTTTCTATTCCTTCATCAATTTCAATTATTTTTGATTTTAAAATGTAAGGATGAGGGAAATTTAAAGAAGAAGGAATATTTACTTTTACCCTTTTCAAGATAATTATTTTATTTCTAATTTGACAATTAATTCAATTTTCTTTATAATAAATTTATGAAAAATTTAATTTTAATTTCAGAAGATAAAAATTTTGTTAAAGAATTTAAGGAGCACTTTGAATTTGCTGACGAATATAAGATTTTTCATTTATCATATAAAGAGAAGGAAGAAATTGAGAATTTTTCTCCAGATTTAATAATTTTAGATATTTCTTATGAGAATTTAAAAGAAGGGATAAATATTTTAAATTTTGTGAAGATTTCAAAAAATATTGGTAATGTTCCAGTAATTGTTATTTCTTCTTATAATGATCCTGATTTTCTTTTGAAAATTTTAAAAGAAGGTGCTGAAGATTTTATTGAAAAAATGAGTGATTTCAATTTAATAAAGGAAAGAATAAAGTATGTAATAAAAAGGAAGGAAAATGAAAACATTTGATCCAATAGAATTTAAAAAAATATTTGATGAATATACAAATTTTAAAAGCACCCTTTATGACCCCCTCACAAAATTACCAACTTTTAATCTTGTTCTAAATGAAATTAAGGAAAGGCTTGAAAACGAAAAGAAGATTGGTGTTATATCTGTAAAAATTTTGGAAGGAGATAAACTTGAAATTGAATATGGTTTTGAGGTTTATGATGAATGGATTTTAAAAATTGCAGAAATTTTAAAAAACATTGTTATTAAAAAATTTTCTCCTTTTGAAAATCCCTTACTTTTTATATCCCAGCCAAGAGGCGACCATTTTCTTCTTGTTTTTTATCCAATAAAAGAAGGGAAAATTCTTGAAGAAGAAATAGATGAAATCCTTATGAAAGAACTACCTATTTCTTGTAGAGTTAAATATGTAGAAATTATTTATGATCCTTCAAATAGAGCAGAAAGGGTTATAGGAAGGACCTTTGAAAAATTAGAGATGGAAAGAGTAAGGGAGGAAAGTAAAATGGAGATAAGGTTAAGGGCAATTTTTAAAAGTGCTTTAAAAAGGGCAGATATAAAAACAGTTTTTCAGCCAATATATGATATAGAGAAAAATGAAATTTTTGGATATGAGGCACTTTCAAGAGGTCCTAAAGGAACAGAGATTGAAGAACCTTTAATGCTTTTTTCAATGGCAGATGCTCTTGATGAACTTTTAAAATTGGAATCTATTTGTCACTGGAAAGCACTTTTAAGTTATAAAAAAATAGAAGATTCAAAGGATAAATATTTATTTCTGAATACTTCATCAAAACTTTTGCAGGAAAAAGCAGAAGATTTTATGAATGAACTTATAAGAACAATTGATGAATTAAATTATCAAAGAAACAAAATTGTTATAGAAATAACAGAAAGATACGCAATAAGTGATTTTAAAACACTTATAAAAAATATAAATTTTTTAAAGGAAAATGGCTTTTTAATATCAATTGATGATGTTGGAGTTGGCTACTCTTCATTACATACACTCGCAGAACTTAAACCTGATTTTCTCAAATATGATATGATACTTGTTAGAGATATGCATAAGGATTTGATAAAGCAGAGGTTATTAGAAATGATATTAAATTTTGGAAAATCGGTTAATACACCTGTTATTGCTGAAGGTGTTGAAAAAAAAGAAGAATATGAAAAACTTTTAGATCTTGGAGTTAAATATGCACAGGGTTTTTATCTTTCAAAACCCTTAGAAGTTGAAATTTAATCGGTTTTTATAATAACAAATTCAACCCTTCTATTTTGAGCTCTTCCTTCTCTTGAAGTATTTGGTGCTATTGGCATTGTTTCTCCATATCCTTTTGCTATAAGACGAGAAGGATCTATTCCATGTCTTGTTATTAAATAACTTCTAACTGCTTCTGCCCTTCTCTGTGAAAGTTCCATATTATAACTATCAGAACCAACTGAATCAGTATGTCCTTGTATTTCAACATATGCTTTTGGATTTGCTTTTAAAAATTCTGCTACCTGATCTAAAATTGGGAAAGATTCTGGTTTAATTGTTGCTTTGCCTGTATCAAAATAAATATTTTGAAGTCTTATCCTTTCTCCAACCTTAGCAACCTTTTTAAGCCTAAAATCTTTAACCATAGGAACTCCTTCGCTTGCTATGATTGGTTCATCCTGTGGAACATAGCCTTCTGCTTCAACATGTATTACATAAGAGCCAGGTGGAATTTGTAATTTATAAATTCCTGTTGATGGGTCACTTATTGTTTTATAATCTGTATTTGGAATACTTATATTTGCACCTATTGGTTTTTCATCTATGTTATCAATGACTTTACCTGTTATAAGAATAAGTGGCTTTTTATTTAAAGCAAAATCCACAATTATTTCTTCACCTTCCTTTAAACTCACTATTTTTTCTTTCCATTTATATCCTTCCTTTTCACAATGTATTCTATATGTTCCGGGTTCAAGTTCTATTTTATATATTCCTGTTTCAATGTCAGAAGAAATTGATGGCAAATTGGTTCCTGGAAAAGAAATTTGTGCAGAAATTGGTTCCCCTGTTTCTGCATCTGTAATCTTGCCTATTATTTTTGCTATTGGTTTAGGAGGTGGTGGAGGTGGAGGAGGTGGTGGGGGTGGCAAAAGATTTGCAACATTTGATATTTGGAAAACAAATCTCCATTCATGGGAAAATTCTTGCAATTTATAATCAGTTGATAAAATATATCTTAAACTGTCCTTTAATTTCCCTATCCTTGTATCTATTGCAAAGTCAAAATTTGGACCACCAGGAGTTTTAAATCTTATTCCTGGTGTGAGAGAAATTGCATTTTCATTCCATTCTGTAAAGTATATTCCTGAAAAATCAAATATCAAATCAACATAATCTCCAAGAGAAAGAATTACTCCTCCTCCCCATGTAAGTGCGTTTGTATTTTTCAATTTTAAAGTATCAATTTTTTTCTTTCCTGTATTTTTATCAAAAATAACATAAGGAATTAATGTATCACCTTTTATTAAGGGTTTGTTTAAATAAAAAAATCCTCCATTTAAAGAAAGGGTTAAAATTTGTATGTTTAAATCTAATGCACTATTTATGTTAAATTGTGGATATCTTCTTATAAATGGAGGAAATCCATATTTAAACAAAAATTCATCTTCCCTTTTCTTTTGATAGCCCCTATTTGGAAAATACGAACTAAAAAGTATTCCACCACTAATTTTTAAATTTGATGTTGTATCTTCAAAAAATGAAGTTCCAAATTTTGTAAATACATCTATTCCTCTATAAGCAACAAGTCCTAAGTCATTTCTTGTAAGTCCTTGAAAATCTGTTTTCTCTATAATTTTGCCTTCAAAGTCCCCTCTTGCTCCAATTTCCCATGTATTAAAAGGAGAATATGATAATCCAAATTTTCCCCTTATAAAATGTCTTCTATCTTCAACAGGAATTTTTGTTGAATCAAACTCAAAAACACTTGTATCTCTGTTTTTATAATTTTCAAAAAAATAGGAGGAATAAAGATGAAAGGATAAATTTCCTTTACCAGCACAAAGAGCAGACATATTTCTTAAATATCCTGAAACACCATAAAAGTTTGGAACTGTATATAAAATTAAAAACAAAATTTTCATGTTAATTTAAATAAATGGCCCCAAGGGGATTTGAACCCCTGCTTTCGCCTTGAAAGAGCGATGTCCTAACCAGGCTAGACGATGGGGCCATTTCAAAATTTTTTCTTTGCAGAAATATAAAGTTTTCTAAATTGTTCATTGTCTATTATAGCTTGATTTATTAAAAAGTATGTTTCAAGATTTTTGTTTGTTTCTCTTATCCTTTCTGCCATTTCTTCTGAAAGATTTTTAAGAACCTTCAATCCTATTTTTGGATTTTTTTCTGCTATTTTCCAGAATTTTTCCTTTGATAAAGAAAAAAGGGTTACTTTTTGAGTCGCAATACAGGTTGCACTTCTTTCTGCTTCCAGAACAAGACTCATTTCACCAAAAAAATCTCCCTTTTTAAGTTCAGCAAGAACAAGAATTAAATCTCCCCTTTTAAGCCTTACCTCCACTTTTCCTTCTTTTATTATATACATTTTATCTCCTTGTGCCCCCTCTTCAAATATAACCCTTCCACTTTCAAATTCTATTTCTTCAAGATTTTCATAAATTTCTTTAAGTTCTTCTTTATTTAATCCCTTAAATAACCTTACTTCATTTAAAAATTCCATAATTTTTAAAATATGGGCGATGGAGGAGTTGAACCTCCGACCTCCACGATGTCAACGTGGCGCTCTAACCAACCTGAGCTAATCGCCCAAAATAAGTTTTAAATTATAACAAAAAAAATTGTAAAAGTCAAATTAAATGCTTTATAATTTTAAAATGATAAAAACATTTGAAGAAATAATTGATGAAAATGTAAAAGAGGGTGAACTTTATGAAAAATTAAAAGAAAAAAAAGTTAAATGTCTTGCGTGTTCCCATTATTGTGTAATCTTTGAAGGTAAAAGAGGAATATGTAAAGTAAGGTTTAATAGGGATGGCAAATTGTATGTTCCTTATGGATATGTTGCAGGACTTGGAAATGACCCTGTTGAAAAAAAACCCCTTTATCATTTTTTACCAGGAACAAATACAATGACTTTTGGAATGTTTGGATGTAATTTTCATTGTCCTTTTTGTCAAAATTGGCTTTCATCACAAGTTCTTAAAGACAAAAGTGCTGGTCATGATTTTTATTTAATTTCATCTGATGAAATTGTGAATCTTGCAATAAAATACAGGTCTTCTTCAATCTCTTCTTCCTATAATGAACCTGCAATTACAATAGAATGGGCAAAAGAAATATTTAAAAAGGCGAAGGGAAAAGGTTTAAAAACTGCCTGCATTTCAAATGGTTATTTTTCAAAAGAAGCAATTGATTATATTTTGCCATATTTAGATGCTTATAAGGTTGATTTAAAATCCTTTAATGATAAAAATTATAGAATTTTAGGTGCAAAACTTCATAATGTATTAAATTCAATAAAATATGCAAAAGAAAAGGGACTATGGATTGAAATAGTTACACTTTTAGTTCCTCAATTTAACGATTCAGAAGAAGAGATTAGAAATATAGCAAATTTTATAAAAAGTTTATCACCTGAAATTCCATGGCATATAACTCGTTTCCATCCAGATTATAAAATGCTTGATAGAAATTTTACACCTTACGATTCCTTATTAAACGCAGCATTAATAGGGAAAGAAGAGGGACTATTATATATTTATATAGGTAATATATATGGTGGTTTTTTAAGTAAATGGGAAAATACATATTGTCCTTCGTGCGGAAAAGAAGTTATTAAAAGAAGTGGATTTAAAGTTTATGATATAAGAATAAAGGATGGAAGTTGTGAATTTTGTTCGTTTAAAATAAAAGGTATATGGAATTAAATTTATTTGACAAATTATTTTTTTTTAATTTAAAATTTTAAACTATGTTTGGATTAAATCCTTTTGAAGAACTTTTATACATAAAAATTTCAAATTATTTTTTAATAGGTGGTATTTTTCTCCTATGGATTGGTTTTTTACTTCTTGGAAATATTGCAAGGAAATTTGAAATAGTTTTAAGAATACCAACAAGATGGTTCTTTATAATGATTGCTCCTACCGGCATTTTTGTTTATGGAATTATTGCTCTTTATTCTTCAATATTTAAACAAATGGTTAAGATGAATATAAAAGAATCTTTTATTGCCTATTTCTTTTTTCTTCTTTCAGGTCTTTTAACATTTTTAGGAGTATTGCAATTTTGGGGTGTTATTAAAAGGGGTGGAAAATGAGATTTGACATAAGAGCAGAACTTATGTTTTTTGTTTCAGTTTTATTTTTCATTTTTGTTCTTTTTTATTATGGAAAAATTTTAAATAAACTTCTTAAACTTATAGGAAGACCCCTTTCCCTTTCCATTTTCCCTTTTATTTCAGGAATAATTTTCTTAATTGTTGCACTTTTACATGGTATTAAAATTTTATACATCTATCCATCACTTGCTGTTGCAGGGCTAAATTTATACAATTTATTACTTTTCTCTTTTAAAATAACATTTCTTGAAAATCTTTTACTTCTTCTTGCAGGATTTTTTGTGTTTTTAACTTCAATAATTTATGTTAAATGGATAACAAGATGATTGACAAAAAATTGTTTTTTTACTTTATAATGAAGAATTTAAATTAAAGGAGGTAAAATGTTAAATCTCTTATTTATAATTTCACAGGCAGAAGGGCAGGGTGTTATATGGACACTTATTGACCTTTTCAGAAAAGGTGGCGGAGTGATGTGGCTTTTACTTGCTGTTGCAGTTCTTTCAATTGCGATTATAATTGAAAGATTATATACTCTATTTAAAATAAGAACAAATCCAAAGAAATTTGTTGAAAAATTGATAAATACAATTGAAGAAAGTGGAGTTGATGAGGGGATATCACTTTGTTCTTCTCATCCAAGTTGTGTTGCAAAAATATGTCTTGCAGGACTTGAGAAGTATGGAAAGCCAAGAGATGTTATAGAAGAAGCAATTGCAGAAAAATCTGCATCAGAACTCGCATTTTTAGATAGGGGAATGATATATCTTGGCTCTTTCTGCACAATTGCTCCGATTCTTGGATTTCTTGGAACTGTTACAGGTATGATAAAGGCGTTTAATGCAGTTGCCCAGATGGGTGAAGTAGAACCAACTTATGTTGCAGCAGGTATTTCAGAAGCACTTATAACAACAGCAACAGGTCTTTTAATAGCAGCACCAGTTGCTGTTGCACATGCCTTCTTCTCTTCAAGAATAAATGCATATACAAGGGATATGGAGGAAGCGGCAAATAGATTGCTTGAATACCTAATTGAAAAAGCGAGGGTATAAATGGCTTTTAATTTTAGAAAAAGAAAAATTCCAGAACCTGAAATTCCAACTGCTTCAATGGGAGATATTGCTTTCCTTTTAATAATTTTCTTTATGCTTACTACAATTTTTAGTAGAGCAAAAGGACTTAAAATGGTTCTTCCTGAAAAGACAACCGAAATTGTCAAGATAAAGATTGAAAATATGATGAGAATATCAATAAATCCCGAAGGAAAAATATTTATTGATGATGCAATAACAGAAACTCCTGTTTCAGAAATAAAAAATATTGTTAAAGAAAGGATTAAAGAAAATCCAAAGCTTGTTGTTCTTATTAAAACAAATGTTGAAGCACCTTATAAAAGAATGATTGAAGTTTACGATGAAGTTTTACAGGCAGGCGCTGAAAGGGTTGCATTGCAATCAATAAAAGGAGGATATTGATGAAAATAAAAAGGATTGCAAGGTCACTTGTTGTAATTCCGACTGCTTCAACAGCAGATATTGCCTTTTTATTAATAATTTTCTTTATGTTAACAACAGTTTTTAGAAAAGAAAGAGGACAAAAATTAATTTTACCTTCTGCAAAATCAACAGAAAGAATTTTAAAAAGAAAACATTTATCTTATATATGGTTAACAAAAGATGGAAAAATATTTGTTATGGATCAGAGAGTAAGTCCACAAAGAATTTCTTATGATTTTAGATTAAGGGTTTTAGAAGACCCAAATTTAATTGTAATGCTTATGTTTGATAAGGATGTAAAATATGCTTATGTTGACAGCATTTTAGAAGCATTAAGAGAAGCAAGGGCATTAAGGATAACATTTTCAACAGAATTTAAGGGGGGTGGTTAATATGAAGAAGAAAAAAGATATAAGGGAAAGGCAAGATGTTATTTTTCAAGCATCCTTATCAATTTCTTTGATAATAACAATAATTTCATTTTTAACTATAAAGGAGTTTTCAATAAAACCATATTTGCCAAAAAGTGCAAAAGAAACAGTTCTTGAAAATCTTCCAGAAGAAATTGAAATATTGAAAGAACCTCCTCCGCCACCAAAACCAGTTTTACCAGTAGAAGTTAGTGTAGGGGAAGGGGAAGAGGAAGAAGTTGAGATAGCACCAACTACAACATTTACAGAAACGCAAGAGGCACCAGTTTTACCAGAGATGAAAGTTTATGAACAGTATGAAGTTGAAGAGCCACCTGTTCTTATAAAAAAAGTTGACCCTATTTATCCTGATATAGCAAGGCAATTAAAAATTGAAGGTATGGTTGTTGTTAGAATGATTGTTGGTCCAGATGGAAGAGTAAAGCATGCTGAGATAATTAAAAGCGCTCATGAAATTTTAAATGAACCAGTTTTGGAAGCAGTTAGACAGTGGATATTTAAGCCAGGAAAGCAATTAGGGCAGCCTGTTAGTGTTAGAATTGTTCAACCATATCGTTTTAGACTTGAAAAATAAAGGAGGTGTAATTATGACCTTGAGGAAAACAATTATCCCGGGGATAATTTTGCTTTTCCTCGGGATAAAGGCGTCTCTATATGCGGGCCTGTATGGAAAGATAACAGGTAGGGTAACAGATGCTCAAACAGGTGAAGGACTCCCTCAAGCAGCAGTTAAGATTGAAGGAACAACAATGATAGCAATAACTGATATTGATGGATATTATGTTTTTCTTAATGTTCCACCAGGTGAATATTCTCTATCTGCAACTTATACAGGATACCAGGCTTTAAGGGTTGAAAATGTTAAAGTATATGCTGATAGAACAATTGAAGTAAATTTCCCATTAAAGCCAACAGAAATTGTTTTACCTGTTCAGGAAATAACAGCAAGGGAAATTGTTATAAGAAAAGATAAAACAGAATCAAGAACGATGATAAAATCAGAACAGATTCAAGCACTCCCTGTTACGCAAGTTCAAGAAGCAGTTTCTTATTCATCAGGAGTTATAATAAGAGAAGGAAATATATATGTAAGAGGTGGAAGACCTGATGAAGTTGTGTATGTGGTTGATGGTGTTGAAATTAGAGACCCTTATTCAAATTATACTCAATCAGGAGTTCCACTTTTAGCACTTGAAGAAGCATCTGTTGATAGAGGTGGTTTTGATGTAGACCAGGGAACAGTTTCTTCCGGTTCAATTTCAATAATAACAAAAGAAGGAACTGATAAATATGATGCACAATTTAGATTTTCTACAAGAGACCTTTCTTTTCTTGGAAATGACATTTTCAATTTCTTTGATTGTCAACAAGGAGACCCATATCAGGACTATCTTCTTGGAAGGCAAAGAAATTTAAGAAGTATTTATGGAAGATACAAAAATAAGGAAAAAAGATATGAATTTTCTCTTGGCGGACCAATATTCCCAATGTGGAGAGAAGGGGCAAAATTCTTTGTTTCAGGAGAAAGGTATTATACTTTTGAAGATTACCCAATTTATACATATGATGAAAAACAGAACTGGGGTGAATCCTATCAATGGAAGGTCTCAATTCCTATAACAAAAGTTTTCAAACTATTTACAAGTGGATTTTATAGATATTATGTGGACTATTTGGGAGGCAGAGGATATCAGCCTGGATGGAGACTTGCTCTTGAAAATCTATGGCATTTTTATGATAAACATCTTCAATTAATTGGTGGTTTTGATTTGTTGTTTGGAAGAACATTTATGGAATTTAGGGCAGGATATTATGATAGATATTTTGATAACTGTGTAAAGGAAGATGTTGATAAGGATGGAATTGATGATTTTGCTGATAGAGACCTTGATGGATTTGTTGAAATTGACCTTGATTACTTTAAGGCATTAAGAATGGATACTTTTAGAACAGGAGGAAGAATAGATTCAATTAGAGAAAGATGGATTGAAATAACTCCTGATTCAATATGGAAAAATGATCCAAGATATGACCCATCACTTGTAAAATATTATAGAGATAAAGGATATGTTGAAGTCCCCTTCTATTGGTGGGAATGGGAAATGCAAACAATTTATCCAACAATAGGTTCAGGTCCTTCTTGGTGGCCAAGAGATAGATACTGGGTTGACCCAACAGTTGATACTGTTATGTATGTTTATTATAAACTTTTCCAGCCAATAATTTCTGATACTCCAATAACGGATCCAAGAGTTGGAAAAGTTGATACGGTTCATGGAATTCCACATATTTATAGATATAACAGATGGGGATGGGGACAAAGAACAAATAGAGATACATTTGCATTAATACCTAATTATTCAACAGAACCACCAACATGGGATACCCTTTTAATAGGAAATCAATATCTTCCAACACCTTGGACATATCCAAGAGTTCAGCATTATATAGGAGGTTCAAAACTATATACATTAAAATGGGATATGAAATCACAGATCACAAAGAATCATGAGATTTTAATTGGTTCAGAATTCAAAAAGATAAAAACAAGAAGATATGCTGTTGATTATGCATCAGGTGGGAATATTTATATGACGCTTGTTAATCCTGACCTTGAAAGAAGACCAAAAGACCCATATAATTTTATTGATTGGTTCTATGACCATCCATCATACCCATGGGAATTTGCAGCATATATAAGGGATAAAATAGAGATTGAAGGAATGGTTGCAAAGGTAGGATTTAGATTTGACTATTATTCACCAGAAGGATATGTATTTAGTGATCCTGACCAGCCCTTTACTTATGATGATTTATGGTTAACAGAAAGAATAAGGCTTTTAAATAATGCAAAGAAGACAGAGAAAAAATGGTATGTATCTCCAAGAATTGGAATTTCGCATCCAATAACTGAAAAGGATGTTTTGCATTTCACATACGGACATTATTATCAAATCCCCCCATTTAACCAGCTTTTAACCTCCTATGTATTTAGTGGTGCATTCCCTGTTATTGGAAATCCTGATGTAGAGCCGGAAAAGAATATCTCCTATGAATTGGGAATTACACATGGATTTACAGAAAATATAATTGTTGATATAACAGCATTCTATAAAGACATTTTCTCATGGACAAGGTTAAAAATGTTTCCAATAGGTCTTACTGGAGAAAACTATTCAACATATGTTAATGAGGACTATGGTTCTTCAAGAGGAATAGAGTTTGAACTTTCAAAAAGACCAGGTGGAAAAGTTTTACCAAATTTAAGTGGTTCACTAACATATACTTTCCAGGTAGCAAGAGGTTCATTTTCTTCTCCAAGACAGGCTTATGAATGGGCATGGAGAGGTTATCCTATTCCACCACATGAATCACCCCTTGATTGGGATCAAAGACATAAGATTACATTAACATTATCCTATAATATTCCAAAAGGAAGCCCTCTATTTGGAATTAAGGGATTTGATGACATAAATATTACTGTAATTCACAATTATGGAAGTGGATTCCCATATACCCCACCTATAAGAACAATAAGTGAAGCAGTTGAAAATATAAATGCAAAGAGATTACCAAGCTATCAAAATACAGATTTAAGAATTTCAAAAGGACTTTCTATAAGAAATCTTTATTTAAATTTCTTTGTTGATGTTTATAATGTATTTAATAGAAAGGACCTTTCAAGTTTTGCAAATGTTGAATATTATGAATATTTCAACAATCCTGAAGGTGAAGAAAGAGATCCAACAGTATGGAGTCCAAGAAGAAGAACAAGGATAGGTGTTGAAGCACGTTTTAAAGGACTTTAAAAGGAGGGAAAAATGAAAAAAATAGGAATCCTTATAATTCTCGCAGTTTCTTTAATCTATGCAAAGAATAAAAATAATGTAGTTTTAGTTCCTCCTCCACAAAAAGTTATCATCAATCAAACTGATGGAGAGGTATGGAATTATATCACAAATTATGGATGTCTTGGTGGAGAAGCAAATGCAGGTTTATATGGACTTTCATGGCCTGGTGGAGCAACAGTTAATAACTATTATTTATGGCTTTCCTATTTTACAGTTGGTTGTAAAGAAGGTGGAACCCCTTATGTAACAATGCACAATTATCCTGATGGGGAATGGGGAATAGGTCCAGTTCTTTTTGAAGGTCCAAAATATTCTCCCCATGACATTGTTGTTGTATGGCATGATAGTTTAACAAATACAAGGAATGGTGCAGGAAGAAGAACGGGTCTTGTTTTTATTGTAAGGGCAATGCAATGGCCACATGAGCCCTATAACGATTTTATAATTTACTGGATGAAAGCAGTATGGAATAAGGACCAGTGTGATATACCAAATGTTGGTGAAACTCTTGATTCTGTTTTTATATCAATGTGGTATGATTGTGATGTTGGTGGAGCAGATCAATCAGACCCACATATTGATGACCTTGTTGGATTTGATGGATGGACAAATGGTGAATGGAACAATCCAAAATTTGTTATAAGAGACCCAATAGACAAATTAACGATAACACCTGATTCCTTTTATGAAGCTCCTGATGGAATAAATGACCATTATCTTGTATGGGGAGATGAGGAAGGAGAAAATGTTGATACAACTTGTTCTTATGCTAAAAAGATTTACCTTCCATGGCTTAATAAGGAAGTATGGGTATACTTGCTTCCAAGAGGAATATCTTATATATATGATGGTGATAATCCAGGAACACCAGGAAATGATACAGGTGAAGATGGTGCAGTAGCAGGATACTGTTTTGGTGGATGGCTTTATACTCCACCTGCTCCTTCTGATTCAATTAATGGTCCAGGGCATGAAAATTTTAGAATTATAAGACCATGGTCACATCAATGGTGGAACTGGGAATCAGACCCTGCTACGGATGAACAAGTTTATGCTTATCAAAAAGGTAAACATCCAGCAACTCAGAATTATAGATATGCTCCCCATCCTTATGATTTGGGTGCTGCTGAATTTGATTACAGATATTTAAATACAGTTGGTCCATTTACATTTTCTGATAAAGAAACATTACATTTTGTATGGGTTGCAGGTGTTGGACAAGGTCTTTATGGTGGTCTTGATGAATACTGGGGAAGGGGATGGTTAATGGGTGCTGCACAGACGTTTGAAAAGGCATTACAGGTTTATTATGGTGGTTCAAAAAATTCTGACCCTGCACACCCATCTGCTCCTAATGAAGATGTCCATTTCTATGTTCCTGTTCCACCACCTTCTCCCCATTTAAATTATACAGCAACTCCAAAAGGTGTTCAACTTGTTTGGGATGACTATGCAGAAAGAACACCTGACCCATTAAAAGGTGTTGTTGATACAAGAGGATATAGGGTTTACAGGGCACTCCATGAACCAAGAAACTGGAAACTTATAAAAGAACTCCCATTCGAACAAGGTGTTGTAAGAACATTTACAGATACAACTGCACTTGTTGGATTTCCTCTTTATTATGCAGTAACTGCTTATGATGAAGATGGTCTTGAAAGTGCTCAAAACAATTATTTAAAAGATTCACAAGGTAATCCATTATCAATAATGATGAAAGGAGAACCAGGAAAAGGAGTTGAAGATGTTTATGTTGCTCCAAATCCATATAAAGGTTCTGCTCCATGGCTTAGAGCACAGGAAGTTGGTGATAAAATAATGTTTTTGAATGTTCCAAAAAGAGCAAGAATAACAATTTATACACTTTCAGGAGATAAGGTTATAGAAATTGAAAATAAAACCGGTGAAGGTGGAGTTGAATGGAATCTTTTAAATGAAAAAGGATTAAAGGTTGTAAGTGGAGTTTATATTTATAAGGTTGAAGATGAAAAAGGAAATTATAAAATTGGAAAATTTATGATTTTAAGATAAGGAGGAAATGATGAGAAAAATTCTTACAATCTTAATCTTAGGAGTCCTTATTTTCCCATTAAGTGCTCAAAGAAAAGTTGGATTTGCTGGTGTAAAATTCCTATCAATTCCAGTGACAGTAAGGGGAACAGGTGTTTCAAATGCCTATACTGCACTTTTTGGTGAACCATCCTGTGTTTTTTGGAATCCTGCTGGACTTGCAGAGATAACAAGTCCAAAATCACTTGGCTTCACATATACACATTATATTGCAGAAAATTATCTTGGTGGAATTTCTTATGTTCAGGATTATATGGCTTATGGTAAGGTTGGAATTTTTGCAGGTTATCTTTATAGTCCAAATTTTGAAGTTGCAGATGTTGATGAAACACAAGGACCACATCTTACAGGTGAAAAGGTAAATTACAATGCCTTTCAAGCAGGAATAACATATTCACAAAAATTCACAAAGCTTTTCTCTTTTGGAATAAATTTAAAGGCATTATATGAAGGATATGCAGATATAACATCCTGCTATTCATTTGCAATAGATGCAGGAACACTTTTCTGGACAGGATGGAAATCATTAAGGGTTGCAATGTCGCTTCAAAATCTTGGTCCAAATATGAAACCATCAGGTAAATATAAAAAATACCTTATTAAAGAAGATATAGAAAAGGAATACATTGATTATCCACTTCCAATAGTTTTTAGATTGGGTCTTGCAGGAGAAATAATTGAAACAGAATATTTAAAATGGACACTTTCGTTTGAAGGGGCACATCCAAATGACAATGTTGAAGTATTTTCTTTTGGAACAGAAATTTCGTATATGAAACTTTTATTTTTAAGAGGAGGATATACAATTAATAAGGATGAAGGAGGGCTTGCTTTTGGTTTTGGAATATCAAAAAGAGCAATTGGAATTGATTATTCGTTTGAAGATTTTGGACACCTACCCGATATTCACAGGGTAGGTCTTTCCTTTAATTTTTAAAAGGAGGTGAAGATGAAAAAAATAACAATGCTAATTACACTAATAGGTTCCCTATTTGCGATAAAGCCTCATCTTGGTGATTCAATTGACTTTTATGTAAACAGGTTCATGTTAATCCTTTACAGGGATACCGAACTTAAAAAAGGTATTGTAAGATATGTTGGTGATAACTTTACAGTTGTTTCTTTGAGGGAAAAAATAAACATAAATGATATTGCAAGAAGGAATTTTGCTACAATTGCCTATCCTGATAGTTTTGCTTACTTAATAGCAACAGGGAATTCTGATTATATTTTTACTTCAAAGCTAAGACCTGCTGGATATTTTTGGGAACAACAGACACAAGGTATAAAAGATGCTGGAATTTCTGAAATTTATAAAATCCTTACAAATCCAAATCCTCCTCAAACTGCTGGAAACTGGGGAGTATTTTATCTTGCAACCGATAAAGGTATTTATTCTCAAAGACAAACAATCCCACCTACTACAAATTTCAGCAAAATAGCATTCATAGGTAATCCTGTATATTCAATTGTATATCACCCTGATTCTACAGGACCTATAACAAGTAGTGGTGGAATTGAAATTCTTTATGCAGGAACCCAAACCGGAGTTTATAAAGTTAGGGTTAGAAAAAATGTAGTTCAATATCCTGATACAATTGCACAAACAATTCCAATTGGCACACTTAATAAAGTTATAAACGCAGTTGCGATTGACCCGATTGATAAATCAATATATGCAGGTGGTGAAGAAGGTTTATGGCATTGGACAGGAACCAATTGGGAACAAATTTCAGGGATAGAAAAAGTTAACGAGATAAAATTCTTAAACAACATTTTGTTTGTTCTTACAAAAAATGGATTATGGTATTATGATGGTTCCTGGAAAAATGCGTTAGAAGGTAAAAATCTTTATGATATAGAATACGCCTTCAATTATTACTGGATTGCATCTTTTGGAGAAGGAGTTTTTAGAGCAACTTCACCTTCTTCATGGGAGCAAATCAATAACGGTTTGGAAACTTTTAAAAACTATGGTTCTTTTAATTGCAAAGCAATTTATTTTGATTCCTATAAAAACAGGTTAATTTTAGGAAATGAGCAGGGGATTTGGTGGTTTGAAAATGATAAGTGGGTAAATCAAAGCAGAGGAATTAAAAAATTCATTGCTGATTATGAGATTGAGCAGGTAAAAAATGTTGTTGAAACAACGCAGGTATTTTCAAAGATTAAGAATGTTTTAAAGGTAAAGGATGAAGAATTATGGGATATGAATGCAGATTCTGTTGTTCATATAATCCTTTATCCTCTTGAAGTTTCAACTGATACAACAATAAGAATTGCTAAACCCCTTTATGGTTATTTTGACGAGTATGACCTTACACCAGGAAATTCTTATGCAAGTTTAAAAGAAATTTTCGTTTTAAATTCTAATTATGATACATCAATTCTGTATAAAAATTACATAACAGGTGAATTAAAAGAAAAAATTCTTGCAAAATATCTTGGATACCTTTTTGCCGAATATGCAAACTGGTCAATAGAACATAATGAGTCAAAAGCAGTAAGATGTGGATTTTCAATGCTTGCTCTTCATCTTGCTGGATTTAATATATTTAATGGATTAAAAAATATAGGAATAACTCCCGGAAGAGAATTTGGAAAATCTACAAGAAGAATAACAACACCTGTATTTGAGTATACAAAGAACTGGTTAAGAGCACCTGTTTCAAGAGAACTTGATAGAGAAAGAATGGCTTATCTCTTTTTATATTTGAGAGAAAAATTAATTTCATATTTCAGCAATGATACCTCAAAGGCTGACAGTTTCCTTTTCAAGGTTATGATGAGGGATAAAGAAAGAGACGGAAAAACATTATTTGAATATTATCTTACAAAAATAAATTCTTCATTCCCTGAATTTATTGAATCCTGGTTTCTTTCAAATCTTCTTGACCAGTATCCTGAATTAGGATATTATTACAACACAGCAGACAGTATATTTGATTATTCAAATTTAGAAAGTTTCTCTCGTGAAATTACAGGCACAAATTATCAAGACATTTTACCACCTTTAACCGCAAGATATGTAAGAAAACTTGGAGCATCAGATACCCTTCGTTACAATTTTGATTTTAAAGATGGGTTTGGAGACGCAAATTATGGATTTAGAGTTTACAGAATTGACCTTGATAACAAAATAATTGAAAAGATAAAATTTGATACATTAAAAGAATATTTAAAAGATACCCTTTTCCTTAAAAGAGCAAAAAATACATTTAGCCATAAATTACCACCAGGAAATTATTTTTATGCTGTTTTAAATACCTATGGAACTGATGGATATTTCTCATATTCTCATGATACAATTCCACCAAAAGTTTACAAAAAATATATAATTCAAAATCCAGTATTCACAAATTCTCTTGATTTCTATTTAATATGCAATAAAAATGATATGGTTTATGGTGATGCAAAAGAAGGAATTTATCCTTTTGTTATTTTAAGACCATTTAATTTTACTCTTCCACAAACTTCTTTTGATTTTGAAGTTTTAGAAACAGGTGATTCAGTTGCAATTTATACAGGTTCTGCCCTTTTATCCTCTAATATAGAAGGGGATATACTTGTTTATTCCTATGGTCAAGACCTTGTTGGAAATAAGGTTCAGATTTATTATGACACAATAAGCGTTAAGAAGATTCAGGGTGGCGGAATCTATGTTTTCTTCAACAATAAGGTCATTCTTGAAGTTGGAGAAAATTCGGGATTTTATGGGACTGTTATTGCAACAAAACTTCCATCAAATTATCTTGACGAACTTCCATCTTTATGCGCTTATTCAATAGGAAATTCAAACATGATTTTCTTAAATCCTGTTAAGATTTCCTTCTATTTACCTTATAAAGAAGCATCAATATATAAATTTGAGAATGGAAATATAATTGAATATAAAACTTATAGAGAAGGTGATTATTTATATACATACACAAATTCACTTGGTATTTTCCTTCTAAGTGATGGAAAACCTATAATACTCCCAAAGAAATTTGAAGTAAAAATGGTTTCAGGAATAATTCCATCTGGAAATTCAGCTAAATTTAAACTATCAATACCATTTAAAGGAAACTTAAAATATTCCATTTATGATGTGATTGGGAGAAAGATAGAAGAAATAAGTGTAACTTATGAAAAACCCGGAAATTATGAAGTTAATATTCCTTTGAAGAACAAAGGAATTTATTTCATTGATTTTGATGCAAAAAAATTTTCAAAGAAATTTAAACTTATTGTTTACTAAAAGGAGGAGAAGATGAAAAAGGTTCTTTTAATAATTTTAACAATTTTCATTGCCTGTGGAGTAGAAAAAAAGACACCGCGAGAGCCAATTCCACCTTCAACAGATTTTGTTAAAAAAGGATGGGAAGAATATAAAAAAGGTAATTTTGATTATGCTTATGCACTTTTTGATACAGCAGTTGTTCTTGATGCTTATAATGAAGAAGCCTATTATGGAAAAGGATGGGCATCAACCCAACTTTCAAAAATTGATGATGCAATATCTTCTTTTAGTTTCTCAATAATTCTATATTCAATGAAAGGAAATTTTAATAGACCTGATGTTCCAATTTTCAATGAGATCATTCCAGAATCTGATACAGCACATTGGGGATTTGTTGACACAACTGGTGCAAAAAGGAGATGGTATGTAAAGCCAAAGAACATAAATTCTAATTCTCCATTACTTTCATATTCTTCCATAAAGGTTAAAAAAGGGACAAAATATGTTGAGCCAGAATATTATGACATGGATGATGAAAAAATTTATCTTTATGATGAAAATTTCCCAAATCTTTCCGATACACTTGAAGATACCATATTCGTAAATTACTATTATCTTGAAAAACCACAAATTGAAATTCCAAAAAATGTTTTACTTTCATATTCCGGACTTCTCGCAAGCAATTTCTTAAAGGAGGACTATTTATCTTCTTTTGTCGCTGGAAATGTGGTAAAACATCTGGCAGACACATCTTTAAAATTTGAATATTATCCTAATACAAATTATAAAAAGACAATTGGACTTTTAGCATATTCTGCTTATAAAAAGAACTTTATGGGATTTTGTGTAAAAATTTTAATAAAATTAGACCCTGGCTGGATTCCACCTCCTGACCCATTTGACCCTGATGCAAAACCTTATATTCTTGAAAAGATAAAAGAATATATAGGAGGATAAAATTTAGGGGGGGCAAAATTTTTTGCCCCCCTTTTTACTTTACGATTATTTTAGAATTTATATTTTCTTTTTCTGTTTTTAGGTTCAAGAAATAGATTCCAGAAGGAACTTTGCCTATTTTAAGATTATATTTTCCTTGTGCAATTCCTTTATAAATTGTATTTATTTCTCTTCCTGATGCATCAAGAATTTTGAGTGTTACATTTGATTTATATGGAATTTCAAAAGTTATATTTCTTCCATTATAGTTGATTTTTGTTTTTCCATATGAAATTGAAGTTTTTTCTTCAACACCAACTTCTTTTCTCCCAACAAGCATTTTAACTGTTGAAGTTGCTCCTATTCCTCTCCATACAAATCCAGGGTCATCGTCAAAATAAACTCCCCAGTAAACAAGGTCAAGATTTCCGCTATGTCCTATGATAGGTGATATAACAGGGAAGCGCAACCAGTTATTTGTATCTGCTTGTCCAGGAACATTTGTGCTTACAAGGAGAACTTCTTGTGTCCATGTTTTCCCATTATCTTTTGAAATTCCTAAAACTACCTGTGTTGCAGCCCTCCAGTATCCATTAGAGCTTACAACACCTTTTGTTGGATGGAATTCTTCCCAAACTGCATAAAGTGTTCCAAGACCAAATTCCTGTCCCATCTGGCTTCTTCCTGCTGCAAGCGTATTTAGTGAGTGGTAATACGCAGGTGCAGGAACTTGTTTTATAAACGAGGCGCTCATTGTATCAGCAGATAAATCGTAAAACCAGTGATAAACATATGCTTCAAATTTTGCAGTATCAGGTGCAGTAGGTGGTGTTACAAATGTTATAAGATGAACATTTCCATTTTTATCAATGAAAGGATTACCATCACCAACAAATCCCATCCAATCAGGTGGTAAATTGAATTTTGTGATTATAAATTGTGTTATATCTTTTTGTATTGGCATCCCTGCATAATACATATCTCCTTCCACTGTGTCAATCAATGCAATTATGTGATAATCAGATGAAGTTCTGCAATATGTTGTTACAATCCTTTTTCCAAATGGGTCAGCATAAAATCCATACCAGGGGGCATCATCAGTTGTTACAATTGGAACATAACCATCCCATGTTTGTGCATCTATATGAAATCTGTTATACATTATTGCATAAGGAACGCCACTTTGATGACCATCATAATCAGCAAATATTTTGTGATAGTATCCACCTGCTGTAATTCCACCATGTGGCCATACTTCATTTGTTTCTTGTCCTGGAACCACTTTATACTGTCCATTGAAATTTCTTGGATCAAAAGGAGTATCAGGCCACCATACATCAGCTCTATAATTTGTTGCATCCATATGAGCAGTGAAGAAAGGATGATATTGATAAGAGGTCCATGAATAGTTTACAGCAAGATTTCCATATCCACCTCTGGCAATTGCAAGATAAGGAGTATCAGGTTTTTTAACCCATTGGTTGGTGTTGAAATCAAAGAAGTTCCAAACCCTTTGTCTTCCGGAAACTCCAGGTGGGTTCTGAAACATCATTGTTGCATATACTCCTTTAATTGGTTCATTAAATACTGCCCATAAAAATATAGGGGTTACACTACATGCTTGCCAATCCCTGTTTGAGTTATAGTTTACAAATGCTTCAGTTATTATGTCTGACATTATTCTTGGGCAAGGGGGGAAGACGGTGCATTTTGTGGATAGTCATCATTTATTGGTGCCCTTATAGGCAAGAGAGCAAACAAGTTTCCTGAAATTATGATTAATAAATATTTTTTCATAACCCCCCTTTTCAAAAATAAAAAACAAGGGGGGCAAAATTTTTTGCCCCCCTTGAAGAAGTAGATTTTACTTTACGATTATTTTAGAATTTATATTTTCTTTTTCTGTTTTTAGGTTCAAGAAATAGATTCCAGAAGGAACTTTGCCTATTTTAAGATTATATTTTCCTTGTGCAATTCCTTTATAAATTGTATTTATTTCTCTTCCTGATGCATCAAGAATTTTGAGTGTTACATTTGATTTATATGGAATTTCAAAAGTTATATTTCTTCCATTATAGTTGATTTTTGTTTTTCCATATGAAATTGAAGTTTTTTCTTCAACACCAACTTCTTTTCTCCCAACAAGCATTTTAACTGTTGAAGTTGCTCCTATTCCTCTCCATACAAATCCAGGGTCATCGTCAAAATAAACTCCCCAGTAAACAAGGTCAAGATTTCCGCTATGTCCTATGATAGGTGATATAACAGGGAAGCGCAACCAGTTATTTGTATCTGCTTGTCCAGGAACATTTGTGCTTACAAGGAGAACTTCTTGTGTCCATGTTTTCCCATTATCTTTTGAAATTCCTAAAACTACCTGTGTTGCAGCCCTCCAGTATCCATTAGAGCTTACAACACCTTTTGTTGGATGGAATTCTTCCCAAACTGCATAAAGTGTTCCAAGACCAAATTCCTGTCCCATCTGGCTTCTTCCTGCTGCAAGCGTATTTAGTGAGTGGTAATACGCAGGTGCAGGAACTTGTTTTATAAACGAGGCGCTCATTGTATCAGCAGATAAATCGTAAAACCAGTGATAAACATATGCTTCAAATTTTGCAGTATCAGGTGCAGTAGGTGGTGTTACAAATGTTATAAGATGAACATTTCCATTTTTATCAATGAAAGGATTACCATCACCAACAAATCCCATCCAATCAGGTGGTAAATTGAATTTTGTGATTATAAATTGTGTTATATCTTTTTGTATTGGCATCCCTGCATAATACATATCTCCTTCCACTGTGTCAATCAATGCAATTATGTGATAATCAGATGAAGTTCTGCAATATGTTGTTACAATCCTTTTTCCAAATGGGTCAGCATAAAATCCATACCAGGGGGCATCATCAGTTGTTACAATTGGAACATAACCATCCCATGTTTGTGCATCTATATGAAATCTGTTATACATTATTGCATAAGGAACGCCACTTTGATGACCATCATAATCAGCAAATATTTTGTGATAGTATCCACCTGCTGTAATTCCACCATGTGGCCATACTTCATTTGTTTCTTGTCCTGGAACCACTTTATACTGTCCATTGAAATTTCTTGGATCAAAAGGAGTATCAGGCCACCATACATCAGCTCTATAATTTGTTGCATCCATATGAGCAGTGAAGAAAGGATGATATTGATAAGAGGTCCATGAATAGTTTACAGCAAGATTTCCATATCCACCTCTGTCAACTGCAAGATAAGGAGTATCAGGTTTTTTAACCCATTGGTTGGTGTTGAAATCAAAGAAGTTCCAAAGCTGGTGTCTTCCGGAAACTCCAGGTGGGTTCTGGAACATCATTGTTGCATATACTCCTTTAATTGGTTCATTAAATACTGCCCAGAGCATTGTAGCAGTTGGTCCATTTGTCTGATAATCCCTGTTTGAGTTATAGTTTACAAATGCTTCAGTTATTATGTCTGACATTATTCTTGGGCAAGGAGGGGAAGATGGTGCATTTTGTGGATAGTCATCATTTATTGGTGCCCTTACAGGTTGTAGCGCCATTAGAGACCCTACCATCATTACACTTACTATATATTTTAGCATATAGCACCTCCTTTTAAACGCAAAAAAGAAAAAAAATTATAAAGTAAAACAAATTTTTTTGTCAAGTTAATTTGACTTTTTTTTTAAAATTTCTTTATAATTATTTTTAAAATTTAAATAGGAGGTAGTTTTATGAAATTTATAATTATGATGCTTATAATGGAGATAAACTATCATCCAAATCGTTTAATAATAAAGCTATCTCCTGAATACAATCAAATAGCAATTTCAAATTTGAAAGAAATATGGGATGAAGGTTTAGCATTAACGCTTTATGGTAAAGAATTCGGAATTCCTTCAATTGACAATCTTGCAAAAGATTTTGGTTTAAAGGAAATAAAGAGATTAATTTATGGGAAAATAACAGATGATGCAAAGATTTACGGGCTTGATAGATATTACATACTGATTTTTAAAAGTGAAATAGATGCAATATATCTTTCAAATTTGTTTTCAAATATTCCTGGAATAGAATATGCATGTCCTGATGCAAAGATGAAGCTCCTTATAACACCAAATGACCCATTATATCCTCAGCAATGGCATCTTCCAAAAATTAAAGCACCAAAAGGATGGGAAATAACAAAAGGTGATTCAACAATCTGTGTTGGTCCTGTTGATTCAGGTGTTGATTGGGATCATGAAGATATATATGATAAATTATGGGTAAATCCTGGTGAAGATATAAATGGTAATGGAAAATTTGATTATCCAGGTGATTTAAATGGGATTGATGATGATGGTAACGGTTATGTTGATGATATAATAGGGTATAGATTTTATCCAAGTCTTGGATGGGATCCTTCTCCAACAGAAGCAGGTAATATTCATGGAACACATGTTTTTGGTATTGCAGTTGCAGCAACAGATAATGCAAAAGGTGTTGCAAGTGTTGGATGGAAGGTAAGAGGGATGGCTTTTAAATGTGGGGATGCGAATTATATATATCTTTCAGCATCAGTAAATGCAATCTATTATGCAGGAAATAAAGGTGCAGTTTCTACAAACCATTCCTATGGTGGTTATTCCCAATATCCTCCTGAAAGAGATGCAATTATATGGGCTCATGATACAAAAAATGTAACAGTTTGTGCAGCAGCAGGAAATGACAATGTTTCAACTCCATTATATCCTGCCAATTATCCAAATGTTATTGCTGTTGCAGCAACAAATCAGCAGGATATAAAATCAAGTTATTCAAATTATGGAACATGGATAGATGTATCATCTCCGGGTGATAATATTTTAAGCACAGTTCCAGACAATGGATATCAAGGACTTTATGGAACATCAATGGCTTCACCTGTTGTATGTGGAATTGCAGGAATGGTAAGGTCACTTCATCCAACATGGACATCCTATAAGGTTGATTCTGCAATAATGCATTCGTGTGATAACATAGATTCATTAAATCCCGGTTATATAGGACTTTTAGGATGGGGAAGGGTAAATCTTTATAGAGCACTTGCACAAACAATTTATTCAAACATAACTATTAAGGATTTTCAATTTGATGGTGACGGAAGACCAGAACCAGGTGAAGTTGTTAAAATGTGGTTAAAACTATATAATGAAAAATACTGGCAAAATGCACAAAATATAACAATAACTGTTTCAACAAATGACCCTGACATCTCCTTTTCTGATAATACAATATATGTTCCTTCACTTTTAAATGGTGATTCAATTGTTCCAAATGACTATTTTGAATTTTCTGTTTCAGGTAATATAAGATTTTCCTATTTTATAATAAATATAAGTTCAACTCCACAAACAGAAAAACCGGTTGATACATTAAAAATTTTAATAGGTTATCCAGGGATTGTCCTTGTTGATGATGCAAATAGCAAATTTTTAAGAAGCTTTTATGAAAGCACTCTTGATAACCTGAATATTGTTTATGAGACATGGATAGTTGATAAGGAAGGTCTTCATAGTTTTCATGCACATCCAAGAGATTTATTTATATGGTTTACAGGTAATGATTCAACAGAAGTCTTATCAAATGAAGAAATTGATTCAATAAATAATTACCTTTCAACCGGAGGAAAATTATTTATTTCTTCACAATTCCTTGCAGAAGATCCAAATTCCCAAAATTTTATAACAAATACTTTAAAAGCACAACTTGTTCAAAGCAATGTAACAAATAGATGGATAAAGGGATATGTTGGTGACCCAATAGGTGATGGAGTTCATTTTAGAATCCTTGCAAGTTCTTCAGGTGCAAGTAATGCAATTCATGTTGATAAAATAACTTCAATTTCACCAGCAGATACTTCTCTTTATTACAGCAATTCAGGAGGGACTGCAAATTACGGTCCATGTGCTGTTAAATATGATTCTGGAACATATAAAACACTTTATTTCTCTTTCCCATTTGAGGCAATAGACAATAGCTGGGCAGGACACACAACAAGAGAGGAATTGATGGCGAAAATTCTTGCGTGGTTTGGTTTAAATGTAAATGAAAAAGGCATTAATTATGAATTTAATCCTTATATTTCAAAAATTTCAAAAGATTTCCTTTATATAAAAGGAATTAAAGGAAAATTCAATTTGGAAATTTTTGATATAACAGGAAGGAATCTCCTTAATCTTTCTGATTTTTCAAAGGGCGAAATAAAGATTCCTTTAAAAAAATTTAAAGAAGGAATATATTTTATAAATATAAAAGGAAAAGATAAGGATTACAAAAATAAATTTATAAAAAATTAAGCAGGAGGTAAGGTATGGGTAAAATAATAAAAATAGTGGGGGTAATCCTCATAGCGAAAGGGCTTTATGCCCTTGAAGTGTCTCTTGATAAAGTAAGGTTTGACCCCTTAAAAGAAACTCCAAACATACCAGAAGAACTAAAAGCAGAACCCTCAAACGATATATTCATTTTACAGCTTAAAGGACCTGCATTACCCGAATATAAGAAGATTTTAAGGGAAAAGATAAAAATTTATGGATATCTTCCAGAATATTCATATCTTGTAAAAATAGAACCTGAAAAAATAGATGAAATTAAAAATCTTCCCTTTGTAAGATGGATAGGTGATTATCATCCCTATTATAAGATTTCTCCTGAATGTGAAAATATAAAAGAAAATCTAAAAAGTGGATATATTGAAAAGGATTATGGTTTTAAAGAGGTTTATGACCCACTTTATATAAATCTTCCTGATTTAAAATCCTATGTTATTTATTTACTTCCTGATGCTGATGCAAAAGAAGTTTCTTTAAGATTAACTTCTTTTGGAGAAATAAAGAATGTTTTACCATATCCATCAAATAGAATCATAATATGGACATCTCCTTCAAACATAAATTCAATTGCGAAGATAAAAGAAGTATATTACATTTATCCCTATTATCCAAAAACAATTTTCAACAATACAACAAAATATGTTTTACAGAGTTATGTTTTAACTGTTCAGGCAAACAATACTCCACAAACAGGGATGGATACGGTTGTGGCAGGTAATTTACCGGTTTGGGATAGGAATATAAAAGGGCAAGGACAGATTGTAACAGTTATGGATACAGGTGTTGATTATTATTCGTGCTGGTTCAGAGACCCAAACAATAATCCACCAGGACCAAACCATATTGTAATTTATGATTATACAAATGAAGGAGGAGACCTTCAGGATGACCAGAATTGCGCTCATGGAACACATGTTTCAGGAACAGTTGCAGGTGATCCAACAAGAGGAGGAGCAAATAATATTGCAGATTATCAAGGTCATGCATATATGGGTAAAATTTATATGCAAGATATTGGATACTATTCTGGTTATCAATGTTTGTTAAACATAAGCGACTTTGTAAATTCTATAAATAAGGCTTATAACAAGGGTTCAAGAATTCATACAAATTCATGGGGTTATAGTGGTGCAAATGGTCAATATCAATATGAGGCAATAGATGTTGATGTATTTTCATTTTCTCATCAGGATTTCTTGTTTACATTTGCAGCAGGAAATTCAGGTCCTTCATCAGGAACAGTTGGTCCTCCTTCAACTGCAAAAGATTGTATTTCAGTAGGTTCTACATGGAGACATAGTTATGATGGAACTGCTGATAATATTTCAGATTGGTCATCAAGGGGACCAACTCTTGATAATAGATATAAACCAGATTTGATGACACCAGGAGGAAGAGCAACACAGTCAGGTGATCCATGGAGATACTTTATAACTTCTGCATATCCAGGTCCTACATGGGGACAGCCAAGCTGCTATATTGCAGGAATGGTTGGAACATCAATGGCAACGCCTGCATGTGCAGCAGCTGCTGCACTTGTAAGACAATATTATTCAAAAGGGTTTTATCCATCAGGAAATCCAAATCCATCTGATTCAATTTATCCATCAGGAGCACTTATTAAAGCAACACTTTTACTTTCAACAAGGGATATGACAAATGTTTCCGGTTATCCAAATTATAATGAAGGATGGGGAAGAATATGCCTTGATGATGCCCTTTATTTTGCTGGCGATTCAAGAAAATTATGGATAGATGATTATAAACAGGGTCTTGATACTGGTGATTCTGTAAAATATTTTATTAAGGTTAATTCAAGCACACAGTCCTTTAAAATTGTTGTTGTATGGCATGATACAGCAGCAGCAGCAAATGCAAACCCAACACTTGTAAACAATTTGAATTTAAGGGTAAAGGACCCATCAAATAACATTTACTGGGGAAATTATTTCTCAAATGGGCAATCAGTTCCAGGTGGTTCACCTGATACAAGAAATAATGTGGAAGTTTTCCTTTTAAATTCTCCACAGGTAGGTGTTTATGAAATTACAGTTTTAGCACAAAATATTCCAACAAACGCAAAACAACCATATGCAATAACAGCAGCAGGTGACATAGAGCCATATGTAAAACTTGAAGAAGGAAAAGAATATGTATATGAAGGAGTTAAGTCCCAAGTGATTGTAAAGGATAAAATTAAAATTTCCTATTCAATAAGTTTTAAAGGGAATGTTTCGTTAAAGATTTATGATATAGGAGGAAGGATTATAAGGGAATTTAATGAAGGCAAAAGAAATCCTGGAAATTATGAAATAATATGGGATTTGAAGGATAAAAATGGTAAGAAGATTTCAAAAGGAAAATACTTTTACAAAATATTTTTAAATGGAAAGGAAATAACAAGGAGCTTTATAGTTATAGAATAATTTGAAATTTTTAACCTTTTTAATTTTAGTTTATCCAAGGATAGAGGTTTTTCCAAGAATTTTTGAAGCAGGAAAAGTTTTTGAGGGTGATTTAATTGTTCCTCAATTTAAAATAAAAAATAAAGGAAATGAAATTCTTGAAATAATTGATGTTAAAACATGCTGTGGAATAAAGGCATTTCTTGAAAAATTAAAAATTCCTCCAAAAGATTCATCATTTTTAAAATTTGAAATAATTATGGAAAATGCAGGTGAATATGAAAATGAATTCCTTTTAATAACAAATGACCCTTACGAACCAAAAATAAGATTGAAGGTAAAGGCAAACTGTTTAAAAATTCCAAAACCAGATATAGAAACAGAAGAAATAATTTTTTTAAAAGATTTATTCCTTTTTGAGAAAAAGGATACATTTATAAATGTTTATAACAAAGGTGATGCTGATTTAATTTTGCTTGATGCCTTTTCATCAAAAAACTCTTTTATAAATTCAAAATTTCCAATAAAAATTGGACCTCATAAAAAAGAAATAGTAGATATAAGTTTTATTCCGGAAAAAGAAATTTTTGAAGACACAATTCGTTTAGCAACAAATATAAAAGGCAAATTGTATCATCTTATAAGGATAAAAGGGAACGCAAAAGGAAATAGAATAAATCTTTTTTCACCTTTATATCTAAAAAATGATACAATTATCATCTTAAATTCAGGAAAAGAAGATTTATTTATAAAAAGTTTGAGTTTAAAAAATAAGAAAATTTTAAAAAATAAAATTTTAAAAGGAGGTGAAAAAATAAAAGTTGTTTTACCTTTTAAAGTTAAAAAAAGTGAAATTGAAATTGATTTTAAAATCCCTTTAATAAGTGAATAAAATTTTATTTTATATAGAGAAAAAGGCAGAAGAAATAAAGGAAAGGGATTTATTCATTTATTTTTTATCATTTTTATATTTAAGATTGATTCTTGAAACAGCACTTTCCTATTCATTAAGAATTGGTGGAAAGATGATTTTCTTTGAATCTGTCAGGATGCTTTTTATTGACCATCCAGTTTTTTTCTTCAATGCTTTCCTTTTAATTTCATTTTTAATCTCCATATTTTCAAATGAAGAACCTTACAAAATTTTAAAAATTGTTTTACTTTTCACACCTTTAATTTTAATTCCACCAATTTATGATTTCATTTTTCATGGTGGAGGAGCAAGATATTATTATCTTTTAGAGCCAGATGAAGTTATAAAAAATTTATTGAAAGGGGATTGGATTCAATATTCACTTGGATTTTCAAGAGGGCAGGTAATAGAAGTTCTTAGTGCTTGTTTTTTATCCTCTTTATATTTATTTTTAAAAAATAAAAAAATAAGAGCAATTCTAATTTTTCCATTACCCTTTTTATTTATAGTTCTTATTGGTTCACCATATTTTTTATCATTAAAATTTTTTGGTAAAAATTTATTTGGAGATGTAGGATTTTTATATTACAATCAGGACAAATTACTTTTATACAATCTTTTAATTTTCATTTTAATTTCAACTTATTTTAGAAAAAACAAAAACTTTGAAATATCTTTGAATAAAAATCTCTATCCATTTTTCGTTTTAGCAGGTTTTTTAACTAGTTGGCAAAAAATAGATTTCCATCCCCTTTTATTTTTTGACATTTTTTCCCTTCCCTTTATGATTTTTGCTTTAATTTTAAAAAGAAAAAATTTCATTTCCTATTTCATTTCCCTATCAATTTCAATTTCACTTGGTCTTTCCCCATTTTTAATTTTAATTTCGTATTTTTTATTTGAAAAAACAAATTTAAAAATTTTAAAAGAATTTTTACTTTCCTTATTTTCGTTTTATATAGGTGCTTCATTCTTCTTAAAAACAAGAGTTCACCTTTCCTATCCCTTTTATTATCCACTTTCAATTTCGTTAATCTATTCAATTTTTTCTTACCTTTTACCAAAATACAAAATAATTCCCCTATTTTTCTTACCATTTGGATTTTTATTGAAAACAAAAACATTATTTTTAAATTTTGAAAAAAACCTTCTTCAAGAATATGAAGAAAAATATGAGTATACAAAAGACCCATCCTATCTTTATGATTTATGGAGCATGTATATGGGAATCGGTGAATTTGAAAAAGTTAAAGAGATAACATATTCATTACCTTTTACATTTTCACCAGCAGATTATTATGGAAAAAGGGCTGATTTTTTCCTTTTGATAGGTGAAATTGATGAGGCAGAAAAAGAAGCAATAAAAAGCATAAATTGCGGAAACCCTTTTTCCCTTTTAACACTTGGTCATATATATCATATAAAAGGGGATGAAAGGGCATTAAAATATTTAAAAAAAGGACATTCAATGAAATTAAATCCTGAAAGAAGTTTTTTCCTTTTAATAAGTGAATATTTAAGACAAGGGAAAAAGGAAGAAGCAAAAAAATATCTTGAAGATATGAAAAAATGGAACAAAGAAAGCATATTTTATAAAATATTATCAACGAAAATTTACTATTGACTTTTTTAAAAAAATTTATTATAATATAAATTTAAATTTGGAGGTTTTTATGAAAATCTTAATATGTATTCTTTTAACAGGGGGATATAATTTTAAAGGTATTCCAAAGGAAAAGATGGAGTTAAAGGAAGCACCACAAAATCTTTACATTTTTCAAAATGAAGATGATTATTACCAAATAAAGGATAGATTTGAGTTTAGACCATTCTCCCTTCATCCATCAAGAGAATTTTTAAGATTAACTTATAAAGAAAATATATCAAATGATTTTTCCTATGGAATTCTTTTTGAAAGGAAATATGGAGATATCTTATGGGAAAGAAATGGATTTAAAATCCCAAATATAACCTTTAATTCCTATTGCGAAATAAATTTTTGGAAAGAAATTTCACCTTCCCTTAAAGAAGTAAGGGAAAAAGTTATTCAGGCATCAAAAAGCAATCTTTCAGATTTTGAAATAACAAAAATAAAAGAGGAATTCCATAAAAAATATCTTGAAAAAAGGATTGAAGTTATGGATAAACTTGGGAATGAAGAAAAGAAAATTGAAGCAGAAGAAGCATATAGAAAATATATAAATTATATAAGGGGGGAAAAATGAAAAGATTTTTAATTTTAATATCTTCAATTCTTTTGTTAACACAGGCACCTAAAAAATATACAAAAATAGATGAAAAACTTCTTGAAAAGCTTTCAAGGATGAAAGATGATGAAAAGGTAAAGGTTTTTATAAATTTTTCGGGAAGGAATTGGGAGAAGATATTTTCAATTCAAAGTTATGAAGAAAGAATAAAATATATGAAGGAAGAAGCATTTGAAATACAGAAAAATGTTTTAAATTATCTTAAATCAAAACTTGGAAAAGTTGAAGAATTATATCAGGGATGGACAGCAATAAGATTATTTGCAAAACTTCCAAAATGGATAATATTTGAAATTTCTGAAAAATTCCCAGAAATAGAATCAATAAAAGAGGATGAACTTAAAAAATATCTTCCTGAGGATTATGAGCCACATATATTAAATGACTTTTTCCCTGGTGAAGATTATGTATCAGGAAGTGTTTTAAATGTTAAAGCAGATGAGGCATGGAGAAGGGGATATAAGGGAAAGGGAATAATTGTTGGTAATATGGATACAGGGGTTGATGTAAATCATCCTGTTTTAAAAAATTCATACAGGGGAATAAGTGCATGGTATGATGCGGTAGGAACATTAACAAGTCCTCAGGATAGTAATGGGCATGGAACAGGAACAATGGGTTTTCTTGTTGGTTCACATGGGATAGGTATTGCACCAGGTTCAAAATGGATTGCAGTTAAAATTTTAAATGCTAATGGTGGTGGAACAACTCAAAACATTCAAGAAGGTTTTGATTGGGTTGCGGCTCTTCCTGATTCTTTAAGACCGCATTTGATGAGCAATTCATGGGGTTCTACTGCTACAACTGATACAACATTTTGGCCAAATATAAAATCATGGCTTGCAGTAGGAATAATACCTGTTTTTGCTATTGGAAATGGAGGACCTAATGGAAGTACTGCAGGGACTCCTGGTAATTTCCCAATGGTATTTGGAATAGGTGGAACATGGTGGCCAAGCGAAGAAATAATGAGTTATTCATCAAGAGGACCTGCACCAAATCAAGTGCCATGGACAACAACTTTCTGGTGGCCAAGAAGTGATTGGAATAGACATAAGCCAGATTTAATAGCACCATCTGAACCAACAGTAACAGCAGCACCAGGTGGAGAATATCAATCTTTTAATGGAACATCAGCAGCATGCCCTCATGCAGCAGGTGTTTTAGCACTTTTATTACAGGCAAACACATTTAAAAATATAACATCTGCTGGATATGATACTGCAAGAATAAGAAGAATTTACAAATATATGACAGATTATGCTTACTGGAATTCTTCTTGGGGAAATCCATCAAATACCCTTAGTTTAAGAGATACATTTGGATGGGGAAGGGTTGATGCTGAAAAATATATCTCAAATTTACCAGAACCACAAGTTCCCCATATATTTATAGATACTATTTATGTGTTATCAACAACTGATGGAGATAGAAATATTGAACCAGAAGAAAATATACAGATAAGGATAAGATTAAAAAATACAGGAGCAAATGCAACAAGTGTAACAGGAAAAATAACTTATAGGACAAATAATGCAATAACAATTGTAAGTGGTGCATTATCTTTTGGAAATATTCCAAGATTTGGCTCCGCAGAGCAAACCTTCACACTTTCTTCTACTGATGTTTTACCACAAAACACAAGAATTTATTTTACCTTTAAAATAACTGCAACAGGTTATACAAAATATGATTTCTTCTATCTTGATACATGGAAACAGGAAGAAGCATCACAGACAAAAACTTTAAAAAATGATAATGGAAATGCTTACTGGTATCCAGGAAATGATCCTGAATACAACAATTACAAATATTTTGCATCAAGGTTTGAAACAGTAAATACTGGAACAATGATTGCCTGTTCAATATATTGTTATGCAGCAGCAGCAGTAACTGAGACACTATTTGTTTGGGACCATAACTCAACTTATGATGCACCAGGAAATTTAATTGCATACAGGGTTATTTCTGTTACATCAGGTAATGGATGGAAATATTTTGATATAACTGATATAGCAGGTATTCCAGCAGGATATATATGGGTAGGAGTTAATAAAGGAGATGCAAATGAAAATGGTGTTCCATATCAGGATAATGATGGTGCATCAACAACAAATAAATCAACAAATACAAGAACAAATCCTTCTTCATGGGCACTTCAAAACTATTGGTATGATTTTATGATAAGACCAACGATAACATATGATCCAATAGTTTCACCTTCAATATTTTATGAGGGTTCATATGTTTTAGATGATTCAAGATCTGGTAATGGCGATGGATGGATTGACCCAGGAGAGCAGGCTTATCTTGCAATATCTTTAAAAAATCTTGGAATATTAGCACAAAATGTTGTATGCACATTAAAAACAGCAGATGCATATACTCAGCAAAGGATTCAGATTATTAAAAATGTTTCAAATTTTGGTGATGCACCATATGGAAATCCATCAACAAACAATTATAATGACCCATGGATTATAAGATGCTGGGATGAAGATTCAATGAGAGGAACACAGGATTTCTCATTTATTGTTAAAGTTGTTGCAACATATTATAGGGCAAATCCTGGTTCAGGTGGTCCATATACATACACAAAAACATTAAACTTTACAATTTCTTCACCATTTATTCCTTATGAAAATACATGGTGGTGGATTCCTTCTGGTGTTGGTCCTGTTTACTGGTATGATGTGAGTTCAAGTTGGTATTATCATACAGATTTCTATTTTGGTTTAAATCATCCAATGGATTCATTTACAATCGATTCAGTTTATTTTGGTCTTTATAATAGTGGTAATGCATCAAGAACTGCAACATTAAGGATAAGAAGGGCTGCTGACCCACCAAATTTTGCACCAACAACAACAAATTTATGGTCAGGAACTCAATCTGTTCCAGCACAGACTTATAATTGGTATTTTTTAAGACCAAATATAAAGGTCCCTGCATGGGTATGGTGGCACGAATACTTACCAAGTGTGACAGCCGGTGGTCTTGAACCACTTTTAAGGGAACCTTTTGTAGGAAGTTTAACACTTATAGATGCAACAGATGGTGCTCCATGGGGTGATGTGGGATATTTTATATATTGCCTTCCCTTTTATTTCAAATTACGCCATGGTCATGCAACAATTTCCTATTATAGACCAAACACATGGTCATGGCCAATAACCCCAACAAATCAAAGGAATTCAACAACTATACCAAGTATTTTAAATTCATGGCCAGATACAACATTTGCAAATTTTGTAATTTTGAACAGGTCAGGAGTTGATCTGCCTGCACCACCATCAAATACTGCAAGAGGTCCAAGAGGTGAATGGGACAATTATTTATTCCTTGATAACTGGGGTCAATGGAATGCAACTGTTAATGTTGGTTTACCTGCCTGGAATTATTTAACTGCTAAAAATCTTTATCTTAAAGTTCCTGGTGGAAGGCATACAATTTTGATTGGTCTTGACTGGAACAATGAAGTTGGTGGAAATGTATTCAATGAATATTTGAGATATTGGGGAATGCAATTTTCATGGAATGCAAAGGATTTATATGCAAGGAATGCACCAATAAGAATAAAATGGGTTCCTGATTTAACAGGTCCTTTTGCAGGTCCTTATTACAATGCAACTGTCTATGCATGTTCATTAAGAACATCTCCATTAATTCCAAATTATGGAAAGCCATGGCATGCTGTTGGAATAAGGAATTTCAATTTAACATGGGATAACGATTTGGATTTAAGATTATATTCTGATAAACCAAATGACCCATATTCTGGTTATACAAATGTTATTGAAGCATCAGAATTGGGTCCTGGAAAGGTTGATTATATAATGATGGATGGTCATCATTTATCAACAAAATATTATGCAGGTGTTTATTCATTCATTTCACCACAAAATTCCCGACCTGATTCAACATGGATGCAATTTGAAATGGCAAGATATGTTATAACAACAGGAACAACATGGAACTATCTTGATGACAATTTCACAGATTCAACAATATTACATGTATACGATGTTATAATAAATAATAGGCAGACATTTAGTTGTTCATTGATAACGCTTTCAGGAACCCAGGATTTTGGAATTGCATTATATCGTTCAACTTCTGAAGATAGATTTAAGAGAAGGATAGATTATCTTGTCGCAAGTGATGTTATAGCACCAGGAAAAGAATATATAACATATACAAATACAGGTGCAAATGATACATTTGGTTTAATTGTTTATGGAAATTTAAATTCTTCAGGAACTTATAGATTAAAATTCTTAGGAACAGCACAACCACTTGGAATAATGGAAGAGGAATTTTATGCAGAGGTTGTAAAGGAAGGAATAATTTTGAAATGGGGAAATATAGAAGGTGCAAAGGAATTTTATGTTGAAAAACTCAACAATAAGGGATATGAAAGGATTGCAAAAATTTATCCACCTCAAAATGAATATCTTGATAAGGATGTTAAAAATGGTAAAGAATATACTTATAGATTGATAATAAATTATGGAGATAAACAAAAGATTTTAGGTCCTATAACTATCTTATATATAACTCCTTTACCTTCTGAATTGACAATTTTAAAAATTGATAAGGTTATAAAGAAAGATGGAATTTTAAAAGTTGCAGTTCCAGAAAATGAAAAGATTGAAATTTTAATTTATGATGTATCAGGAAGAATATCACAAACGATTTTTAAAGGATTTTTACCAATGGGAATATATGAATTCAATTTGAAGAAAAATTCAAAAGGAGTTTATTTTGTTGTTTTAAGAGATAAAAAGAAGGAGATAAGGGAAAAGGTTATTTTCTTCTAAATTCTTTTGAAATTATAAAATAGGAAATAGAAAAAATTGAAAACGAAAAAATTATTAAAAATAAAAAAGAAGGATAGATTTCTTTAAAATTTGCTCCTTTTAATAAAATGCTTCTTACACATATTAAAAAATGGGTTACAGGATTAAAATAATTTGTTAATATTCTAAAAAATTCTGACATTGATTCAACTGGAAAGAAAATCCCTGATAAAAGTATAAAGGGGAATATTATTAAAAATGTTTGTAGCATTGCTTCTCTTTGAGATTTTGAAATCAATGAAACAAGCATTCCAATTCCAAGTCCTGCAATTATATAAAATAAGAAAAGGATTAATAAAAGGAAAATGTTTCCTTTAAATGGAATTTTAAATATTAATTTTGATAGCAGGATTAAAAATATTCCAATATTAAAAACAATTATTCCATAAGGTGAAATTTTCCCAATTATAATTTTATATGATTTAACAGGTGAAATCATAAATGTTTCAATTGTTTTTCTTTCCTTTTCAATTCCAAATGAAATTGCTGTTAAAATACTTGTTAAAATAAGGATTAGAACTGCAAAAACACCAGGAACTGTATAATTTTTTGTCTTCAATGAAGGATTAAAAAGATAAATAACTTTTATTTCAAATGAATTTCCCTTTCTACTTTGAAAATATTTTGATAGATAACCAATTATCACACTTGAAGAAAGTCCATAAGAACCATCTATTAAAAACAAAATTTCTTTATTTTCTTTCCCAAATATTATCCCCATTTTTAAATTTCCCTTTTTTATTTCCTCAAATATTTTTCCCCTTTCAAAAAATCCTTTTGATATAAAAAATCCAAAAGATGTTAAAGAACTTATAAATTCCCTAACATATTTTGTTTCCTTTTCACAAAAATATGCTGTTTCTACCTTTCTTAAATCAAGTGATACAACATATCCAAAAATTATAAGTAATATAAATGGTGAAATTAAAATCATGTATAAATTTCTTTTATCTCTTAAAATTTCAATAAATTCCTTTTTCATTATTGCTCTAATTTCCCTCATAATTCCCTTTTAATCCTTATAATTGATAAAATTAAAAGAAAAAATGAAAAAATTAAAAGTGCGATAAATTCATTTATGAAATCAAAAAAATTCAATCCCTTTAAAATTATCCCCCTCAAAATGTATAAAAAATATCTTGCAGGAACAAAATATGTTAAAATTCTTAAAAAAATTGGCATATTTTCTATTGGAAATAAAAATCCTGATAAAAATATTGATGGTAAAAAACACGATAACCATACACCCATTAAAGTCGTTCTTCCATCCTTAAATATCGTTGAAATTAAAATACCAATTCCAAATCCAACAAATAAAAAGAAAAAGGAACAAAAATAAAGTAAAAATAGATTTCCTTTTATTGGTATTTTAAAGAGTATTTTACTAATTAATAATATAAGAGTTAATTGTAAATATCCAAGAATTATGTATGGAATTATTTTTCCAAAATAAAGGATAAATGGACTTATTTTTGAAATCTTATATATTTCAAAACTATTATTTTCAAATTCCTTTGTCATACTTATACTTATTAAAATTCCAGAAATTGCCATAAATATTATTACAATTATTCCAGGAATTATAAAATATGTGCTTTTCAATTCAGGGTTAAAAATTATTTTATATTTTATGTTTTCATTTTCAAAATTTATGATTTTTTGCCTTAAATATCCTTCAAGATTTTCTGCAAGTTCATTTCTTGATGCATCAAATATTATTCCAACATATGTTTTTTCCCCTCTTTTTAATTTCTTTTCAAAATTTTCAGGGAAAATTATAAAGGCATGATATTTTCCCTTTTTTAAATTTTCATAAATTTCAATTTCCTCTTTTAAATTTCTAAAAGTTTTATCATTCTTCAATTTATTTATTATTTCCCTTGTCAAACTTTTCCTATCATAATCAACAATTCCAACATTTATATTTCTTAAATCTGTTCTTATTGCATATCCAAAAATTATTAAAAGTAAAATTGGAAGAATGAAGGAAATATAAAGGGTTCTTTTATCCCTTATTATATGAATTATCTCTTTTTTAATTATTCCCTTTATCTTCATCTTATAAGTTCAAAAAATATTTCTTCCATATCAGTTTTTTTAAATTTAATCTTTAAATTTAAAGGAGAATCACATTCTATTTTTTCACCCTTATGAATTAACAAAATTCTTTCAAAATATTCTGCTTCTTCAAGATAATGGGTTGTTATTAAAATTGTTTTCCCTTTTGTTTTTAATTCGGTTAATATTTCTTTATAAAATCTATATCTTGAAAGTGCATCCATTCCAGAAGTTGGCTCATCAAGAAAAATTATTTTTGGGTCATTTATCAAAGCACATACTATCCCTGCTTTTCTTTCAATTCCTGTTGGTAAATTTTTTATAAGTTCTTTTTCATATTCACATAATTCAAATTTTTCTAAAAGAATTTTATAATTTTTTAAAAATTCCTTATAAGGAATTCCATAAATTCCTGCTCTAAATTCTGCATTTTCAAAAATGTTCAAATCCTTATAAAGGGATGCATCCTGAGACAGATAACCTATCTTTTTTCTATATTCTTCTATATTTTCAAAAATGTTTTTATTTTCAAAAATTATTTCACCTTTATCAGGTTTTAAAATTCCAAGAAGCATTTTTATTGTTGTCGTTTTTCCAGCACCATTTGGTCCTAAAAATCCGAATATTTCTCCTTCTTTTATTTCAAAACTTAAATTTTTAACAGCATCAATTTCACCAAATGATTTTGATATATTTTTAACTTCTATCATATTTTAAAAATGCCTTTTCAAGAGAATTAGTTTTCCTTTCCTCAATTATTTCTTCTGGACTCCCATAATATTCAATCTTACCTTCTTTTAAATATATTATCCTTTCTGCCTTTTCCCCTTCTTTAAAATAGGGTGTTGAAAAAATAATTGTTTTTTGTTTTTTGTAATTCATTAAAAATTCCCATATTTCTTTTCTTGAAACAGGGTCAAGACCGGTTGTTATTTCATCTAAAATTATTATGTCAGGACTTGGCAAAATTCCAGAAATTAAAAGCAATTTCTTTTTCATACCACCTGATAAATTTCCTGCAATATTTTTTTCAAATTCCTTCAATTTTGTTATTTTTAAAAGTTCTTCCTTATTTTTCAAAAAAGTATTTTTATCAATTTCATAAATTTCTCTTATAAATTCAAGATTTTCATAAACCTTTAAATCGGGATAAAGATTAAAATAAGAAGGGATAAATGAGATTTTTCCATAAACTTCTACTTTTCCTTTATCAGGTTTCAATAAATTAGAAATTATTTTTAAAATTGTTGTTTTTCCTGAACCATCAGGACCAAGAATGCCAAAAATTTCTCCCTTTTTAACAAAAAAGGAAATATCTTCAAGAATCCTTTTATTTTTTATATATTTAAAAACATTTTCTAATATTACTATTTTTTCCATTCAACATAACCGGTCATTCCAGGTTTTAAAAAATCGTTTTTATTTATAACTTTTGCCTTAACTTTAAAAACAATATTTTCTTTTTCCTCTTCAGTTACTATATTTTTTGGAGTAAATTCACCTTCTTCTGCTATATAAAATATTTCTCCATAAAATTTTTCGTTTAAAGGGGTTGGCTTTATTAAAACTTTGTCGCCTATTTTAATATATGGAAGATATTTTTGCTCAATAAAAAATATAAATTCAAGCGTATCGGTTAAAATTATCTTAACACATGGAAAACCTGGATTTACAAGTTCCCCCTCTTTATAATATATTTCAGATATTTTACCATTAAAGGGACTTTTTAAAACTGCTTCTTCTTTTAATATTTCAAGATTTTTAACTTCTTCTAAAAAACCTTCAATTTCCTTCAATAACGAACTTTTCTCATATTCACTCATTTCAATTTCATTCTCAATTTTTTCAATTTCCTTTTTTCTTCCACCACCTTCCTTATATATTTCCTTTAATCCTGATAGGTCATCTTTTAAAATTTTAATTTTCAAATCAATAGATTTTATCTTTTCTCTTTTTGCCATAATTTTCTTATTTATTTCATTAATTTTATTTTCAATTTCCCTTGAGTCAAGAATTAAAATTTCTTCTCCCTTAAAAACTTTTTCTCCTTCTTTTTTATATATTTTTAGAACTCTTGAAGAAATTTTTGTAGATAAATTAATTTCTTTTCCTTCAAAAATTCCTTCTTTTTTTAAATTTTTTGAGCAAAATAAAATTAAGAAAAACACGATTAATAAAAATTTTTTCATAAAATATCCTCCTTCTTTAATTTTCTTGTCATAAGTTCATATATTGCTTCCTTTAAATTTTTTCCCTTATATAAAATTTCATATATTTTTTCAGCAATTGGCATTTCTATTTTATATTTTTTTGAAATTTCAATCAATGGCTTAACTGTATAGTATCCTTCAACTGTTTGAAGTTTATTTAAAGCATCTTCAATTTTTTCTCCATTTGCTATTAAAATTCCAAATTTTCTATTCCTTGATAAATCACCTGTTGCTGTTAATATTAAATCACCAAGCCCTGAAAGTCCTGCAAATGTTTGTGGTTTTGCTCCCATTTTTTTACCAAATCTTACCATTTCAACCATGCTTCTTATTATATAAGAAGCCCTTGCATTGTGTCCTAAACCAATTCCATCAATTATTCCAGCACCTATTGCATAAACATTTTTTAATGCACCACCAATTTCAACACCTTTTAAATCAAAAGATATGTAAATTCTAAAATATTTGTTTGAAATTTTTTTCTGTAAAAATGAAATTTCGTTTTCATATCTTTTATCTCCTGCAAGAACAGATGCGGTTGGGAGTTCTTTTACAATTTCCTCTGCAAAATTTGGTCCTGATAGAACAAAAACATCCTTTATTTTATTTTTAAGAACTTCTTTAATAATTTCTGATGGTCTTTTTAAAGTATTTATTTCAATACCTTTACTGCATGAAATTATAAATGGTTTTTTCTTTGGGTTTAAATTTTTTATAACACTTCTTATAAACTGAGTTGGAATTGTTATAAAAATATATTCAAGATTTTCAATTTCATCAAAATCAATCTTTGGAATAACATTTTCGTTTAATTTTAAAAAAGGGAAATAAAATGGATTCCTTCTTTCCTTTTTTATCCCTTCATATATTTCTTTTTCCCTTGCCCATAAAAAAACCTCCTCAAAACTATAAGATAGAAGATTTGAAAGTGCTGTTCCCCATCTTCCAGCCCCTATTATTCCAATTTTCATAATAGATTTCTTTATAATTATAAATTAAAAAGGAGGAAAAATGGAAATAAAAAAAATTGCAGAAATTATAAATGGAAAGATTTTGGGAGATGAAGATTTTGAAATTGAAAAGATTGAAGTCCCTGAAAAGGGTGATGAAAAGTCATGTGTTTTTATATTTGATGAAAAAATAAAGGAAAAAATAAAAGGTAAACTTGGATGTGTTATAACAAATGAAGAACTTATTAAAGGAATTTCTTATAGGTCTGCAATTTTAGTAAAGGATATTAAAATGGCATTTATACAGGTTTTAAATCTTTTTTCAAAAAAAAGAGAAATTAAAGGTGTTTCTCCATTTTCTCACATTTCAAAAAATTCAATAATAGAGGAAAATGTTCATATTTCACCTTTCTGTGTTGTTGAAGATGGAGCAGTTATTAAAAAAAATACATATCTTTATCCATTTGTTTATGTTGGTGAGAATTCAAAAATAGGTGAAAATTGTATAATACATTCAAATGTTTATATAGGTCATAACTGTGAAATAGGGAATAATTGCCAAATTTTTGCAGGAGTGGTAATAGGGGCAGATGGTTTTGGTTATATTGATACAGGTGATGGACTTGTAAAAATTCCGCAAATAGGTAAGGTTGTTATTGAAGATGATTGTGAAATAGGAGCAAATACAACAATTGATAGAGCAACAATTGGTGAAACAAGGATTAAAAGGGGAACAAAAATTGATAATTTAGTTCAGATTGCCCATAATTGTGAAATAGGTGAATTTACAGTCATTGCAGCACAAACAGGCATTGCAGGAAGCTGTAAAATAGGGAAAAAAGTTAAAATTGCTGGACAAGTTGGAATTGCTGACCATTTAAATATAGGTGATGGTGCAATTTTAACAGCAAAGGCAGGGGTTGCAAAGGATGTTCCTCCTGGTAAAGTTTATTCAGGATATTTTGCAAGAGAACATAGTGAGGTTTTAAAAGCATTCACAATCTTATATTCATTACCAAAATACTGGAACAAAATAAAAAAATTTTTGGGAAATATTGAATTTTAAAAAAGAAAATCGTATAATTTAAATATTAATGGAGGAAAAATGGAAATATTTGGTATAACAATTGCGATTTTAACAGGAGTTTTAACATTTCTTGCTTGGAGAAATGGAAAATGGATGAAACAATCTCAAAATGAAACGAGGATTCTTATAAAAAGTATGCATGAAGAAACGCAAGAATTGATTAAGAAGACACATGAAGAGACGCAGGAATTGATTAAGAAGACGCATGAAGAGACACAGGAATTGATTAAGAAGACACATGAAGAAACGCAAGAATTGATTAAGAAGACGCATGAAGAGACACAGGAATTGATTAAGAAGACGCATGAAGAAACGCAGGAATTGATTAAAAGCACATCTTTTGAGACACAAAAATTAATAAAGGCATTGCAAGAAGAAACATTGAAGGTTTTTGAAAGAATAGCCTTTCTCATTCATGAGGAAGGGGAAAAAATAAGAAAGAGTATGACATAAATGCAAGAAAGGTTGAAAAATATTGTTTATGAAATTTCTGAAAATATAGGTGAAAGAAATTTATGGAAGTATGAAAATTTAAAAAAATGTGCCGATTATATAAAGGATTATCTTAAAAATCTTGAATATGAAGTTAATATATTTAATTATAAGATTGAGAATAAGGAATTTGAAAATATATATGTTTTAAAAGAAGGTGAAGAGGATATATTTATTGTTTTAGGTTCCCATTATGACACTGTTTTAAATTCAAAAGGTGCAGATGATAATGCATCAGGTGTAGCAGTAAATCTATTAAGTGCTGAAATTTTAAAGAATGAAAATTTAAAATATGGTATAATATTTTGTTTTTTTCCAAATGAAGAACCACCATTTTTTAAAACAGATTTAATGGGCTCATACATTTTTGCAAAATTTTTAAAAAAACAAAAATATAAAATAGAAGGGATGATATGCCTTGAATCAATCGGATATTTTACTGAAGAGAAAAATTCTCAGGAATATCCTTTCCCATTTTTTAAAAATAAATATGGGGATAGAGGAAATTTTATAGCAACAGTTGGGAATTTAAAATCAAAGGATTTTGTTAAAAGGGTATCAGAAGGAATAAAAAAATTTTCAGAAATTATTTCCCGTCACCTTTTTTCTTCACCCTTGATTGTTCCTGGAATTGATTTTTCTGATAACTGGTCCTTTTATAAAAATGGATTTAGGGCATGCATGATAACAGATACTGCCTTTTATAGAAATCCCTATTACCATACATCTTTTGATACTTATGATAAACTTGATTATAAAAAAATTGAAGAGATTTTAAAGGGATTAACTCTTTTTTTAAAAAATTATGATAAATCTTTTTGATCCCTGGAAAAATAGCTTATGCACTTGTAAGGAAAAATATACAATAAATCCTTACACAGGATGCATGCATAAATGTGTTTATTGTTATATAACAAGTTATGTTAAGGATGGTTTTAATTTAAGGGTTAAAAATATAAATTTTAAAAATTTTGAAAATAAAATTAAAAAATTAGATAAAAATTTACCATTTTCAATTTCAAACAGTTCTGATCCATATCCAAAAATTGAAGAAAGGTTAAAAATAACAAGGAAAATAATTGAAATTCTTAAAGAAAACGATTTCAAGGTCTCAATAATAACAAAATCAGTTCTTTTTTTAAGGGATATTGACATTTTAAAGGATATGAAGGCAGTAATAAGTGTAACAATTACAACACCAATTTATGAAATTGCAAAAAAACTTGAACCATTTGCACCTCTTCCTTCTGAAAGAATTCATGCAATTAAGGAGGCATCAAAATATAAAATTCCAATCTGTTTGAGAATTGACCCAATAATTCCCGGAATAAATGATGATTTAAAAGTAATTGAAGATTTTTTAAAAGAAATTTCACCTTTTATAAACATGGTTTCTGTTTCAACATATAAGGCAAAACCGGATAATTTCAATAGATTAAAGGAAATTTTTAAGGATATAAAGATTGATTTTGAAGAGGATAAAATAAGTGGTTATAGATATATAAGAAAGGAAAAAAGATTTGAAATACTTTCTGAAATTAAAAAAATTTCTAAAAAATACAGTTTGAAATTTGGAATTTGCAGAGAAGGATTTGATATTGGTGATACAGTTTCATGTGACCCAATTTTTGAATATTTTTAGGAGGTTTTATGAAAAAATTTTTTATAATGTTTATGTTTTTTACAGGTTGTGGAATATATTTAATGAATTCAAATATTGAAAGGATTGAAGAAAAGGCAAAAGAGATTTCTGCACCCTCCCCTTCAAAAGAAATATTTGGAGGCGAGTTTCATATATTTGCAATTGAAAAAAATATTTCCTTATCCTTATCAGGAAATCTTGGATATTCATGGAATGGAAAAGCAAAGGTATATCAAAATTATGAAATTGGAACTGAAACAAAATTTACAAATTTTCAGGGTTTTTGCGAAATGGGTGTTGTTCCTCTTAAAGGAAATATAATTTTTTATCCATATTTTGGAATTGGAGGAGGAATTGTTTCAGCAGACCTTCAAGGAATTTTAAATAGTATTCATATTGATTATGGATATCCTGCTTTTACAGTTGGATTAAAATTTTTAATACCCCTTCAAAAAAAATTTTATAAGAAAAACTTTTATCCTTCGTTTTATTTAAAGACCTCCTACATATTTTCCTTTTATGAATTTTTTAATGGTCCCCAAATTTCCTTTGGTTATTCATTAAATGTCCCTCCTGAAGGTATAATCGCATCAATTCTTGGCGGAATTATTATGATAGGAGGTGGAAGATGAAAAAAATTTCAGTAATTTTTATATTTTTTTACTCGTGTTTGACAATGGGAATAAGAGGTGATGGAAGTTATATTTTTAATCCATATTTAAAAAAAGAAATAAAAAAGCATGGCTTTGATGAATTTGATGATTATGGATATGGTTTTTCATTTGGGATAGGCGCCTTTCATCCTGATTATGCTCTTATAAGGGGAAAATTTTCTCAATTAATTTCAAGAAATTCAAAAACAAAATTTTATACACAGGAAGGATGGATTGAAGGAGGAGCAAATATTTTTAAAACAGAATATTTTAGTATTTTTCCAGTTCTTGGATTTGGTGCCTTAAATGAAATTGTAAATATTTCAAAGAGGTTTGAAGGAATTAGTTATGGAATCTGTGTTGGTATTGAAAACCATTTAATCTTAACAAAGGAAAAGCCAGGTTATTTGGCATTTACTTTTGGTGCAAATTATAAAAGGATTTCAGGAAGTTTTCTTGAAGCACCTTTTGACTTTTTAATTTCAAAAAATCATTCCTATTATACGATTTTCTTTGGAATTGAAATGGGCTTTATATATGAAGAATGATATTTGCAGGTCTTGACCTTTCAGGATATAAAAGTAAGGAAAAAACTGTTTTAACATTTTTAGAAGGTAAAAGTATTAAAAATTTTAAGGGTTTAAATGATGAGGAAATAATAGAATTGCTTTCAAAAAATGATGTAATACTCAGTATTGATGCCCCCCTTTCTTTTCCAAAAAAGGATTTTTTAAGATATTCTGATAAAAAATTGAAAAAATTTCTTGATGAAATAAATTTAAGTTTTTTAAAAAAATTTGTTTTGCCACCAATTTTACCCCAGATGAAAATTTTAACAAAAAGGGGGATGAAAATTAAAAATAAATTAAAAAAAATAAGGGTTATTGAAACACATCCAACAATTTCAATCTTTTTAATCCTTTTTAAAAATGGGATTTTTATAAAGGATTTTTTAAACTATAAAAGGGATTATAAGGTTTTTAAAAATTTATGTGAAAATTTAAGAAAAATTTTAAAATATGAAATTGATTTTGAAACTCCTGATGAACTTGATAGTTTTATATGCTCTTATCTTTCATTACTTTTTTATAAAAATGAAAATATAATTTATCTTTCAAAAACAAAAAATCCATTTGTAATTTATAATCCCTTTTAGTTAAAATTTAAAAATGGAATGGAAACCATCTGAAGATATAATCAAAAAAAGCAATTTATACAGAATATTAGAAGAGGAAAATCTAACATATGAAGAATTTTTAAAAAAATCCTTTTATGATTATGAATGGTTCTGGAGAAGATTTTTTAAGGATATTAATTTTAAATGGGAAAAGGATTTTGAAAAAGTTTTAGATTTATCTTCTGGTAAGGAATTTCCAAAATGGTTTATTGGTGGAAAATTAAACATATCAAAAAATTGTCTTGATTATAATGACCCAAATAAAATTGCACTTATTTTTGAAAATGAAGATGGGATAAGAAAAATATATAAATATAAAGAACTTAAGGAGGAAGTCAATAAGTTATCAAACGCACTTATAAATCTTGGAATAAAAAAGGGAGATAGGGTTGCAATTTATTTACCATTTACTCCGGAAGTGGTCATTTCACTTCTTGCAATTGCAAGAATTGGAGCGATTTCTGTTCCTCTTTTTTCGGGTTTTGGTGAAGAGCCAATAAAAGTAAGAATAAATATATCAAAGACAAAAATGGTGATAACAGCAGATGGATATAAAAGAAGGGGAAAAATTTTTGAAATGAAAAATATACTGGATAAAGCAGTTGAAGAAAGCCCTTATGTTGAGAAAGTAATAATTTATAAAAATATCGGAATTAATGTTAAAATTAAAGAAAATAGAGATTATTTTTCTGATGAAGTTTGCGTAAATAAAGAATTTGAACCAGAAATTTTTGATTCAGAGCACCCTCTTATGATAATTTATACATCAGGAACAACAGGAAAACCAAAAGGTGCTTTCCATACCCACTGTGGGTTTCCTATAAAATCAGCACAGGATATGTTTCATTTATTTGATATAAAAGAAAATGACATAATAACATGGATTACAGATATTGGATGGATGATGGGTCCATGGCTTATATTTGGAGGATTTATAAATCATTCAACAATTTTTTTATATGATGGGGCAATTGATTATCCGGATGAAAATAGAATTTGTGAAATTGTAGAAAAAAATAAGATTACAATTCTTGGTATTTCACCAACAATTATAAGAAGAATTTCTGAAAAATCAAAACCAGAAAATTATTCACTTGAAAGTTTAAGGATTATTGGTTCAACAGGTGAGCCATGGGATAAAAAATCATGGAAATGGACCTTTGAAAAAATTGGGAAGGGAAAAGTTCCAATTATAAACTATTCAGGTGGAACTGAAATTTCAGGGGGAATTCTTGGATGCGCAGTTATAAGACCATTAAAAATAGCAAGTTTTAATACACCAAATCCTGGTGTTGATGCTGATATTTTTGATGAAAAAGGCAATTCTTTAAAAAATAAAGTTGGATATCTTGTTGTTAAAAATGTTAATCCGGGAATGACAAGGGGATTTTATGAAGAGAATGAAAGGTATATTGAAACTTACTGGTCATATTTTAAAGAAGTTTGGTATCATGGAGACCTTGCATATTGTGATGAAGATGGCTTTTATTATATTCTTGGGAGGGCTGATGATACTTTAAAAATAGCAGGTAAAAGAACAGGACCAGCAGAAATTGAAGATATTATATTAGAACATAAAGATGTTAAGGAAAGTGCGTGCATAGGTGTTCCTGATGAAATAAAAGGGGAGGTGCCGTGTGCCTTTGTGGTTTTAAAGGGTGAAGTAAAAGACTCTGAAAGAGTTAAAGAGGAGATTAAAGAAATTGTTATTAAAAAAATGGGTAAACCTTTTGCTTTAAAAGAGGTTTATTTTTTAAAAGACTTGCCAAAAACAAGAAATGCAAAAATAATGAGAAGGGTTATAAAAAATATTTATCTTGGGAATCCATTGGGTGATTTATCTTCACTTTTAAATCCTGAATGTATAGAAGAAATAAAAAGGGTTTTAAAAGGGATTTGAAATAAAAAAATAATTTCCTTTAAATTATTAATATGAAGATAAAATTTATTGATAAAGTTATTGAAATAGATAAGGATTTTCCAAAAAATGTTTTTGAGCTTTTGAAAAAATTAGAAATTTCATCAGAAGAAGTTATTGTTATAAGGGATAAAAAAGTTCTTGTTGAAGATGAAAAATTAAATGAAAATGATGAAATAGAAATAATAAAAGTTATTTCAGGTGGATGAATTTTTAAATAAATTAGAAAATACTTTAAATCTTGTAAATAAGAATGAAATTGACCCTTTAAATATTTCAATAGGAATTTTAATTGATGAATTTTTCCTAAATTTAAGAAAAGGTGATTTAAGAAATTTAATAGATTATATAGAGGCATTACTTTTAATATCACTTTTAATTTTCATTAAAATATCAAGAATTTTACCACTCAGGGAAAAGGAAGAGGAAATTTTTGAAGTTTTAAGTGATATTAAAGAAGAAGATGAAAAAATAAATATAATAACGAATTTTCTTATTGAAAGGAAAAACCTTTTTGAAAACTTATTTAAAAGGGAAGTAAATTTTGAAGAAGTAGAAGAATATGACCCATTTTATCTTTATAAAATTTTTGAAGAAATAATTTCAAGGATTAAGGAGGAAGAGGTTATAATTTCTGACATTCCAAAAATTGAAGAAAAAATAAATGAAATAATTGAAAGATTAAAAGAAAAAGGTGTTTTAAAATTCAGGGAAATATTTGAAAAATGCAAAAGAAAAATAGAAGTTATTGTTTATTTCCTTGCAATTTTAGAACTTTTAAAAAATAAAAGGATAAAAGTAATACAAAAAGGGATTTTTTCAGAAATTTATATTTATTTAAGATAATTTTATTGGAACAAATTTTTAAATATTTTCTTAATATATTTTTTAAATATCTTATTAAATTCCTTTTCCATTTTCTTTGCTTTTTCAAGAATTTCTTCCTTTTCAGGAAAATTTTTCAAATTTATTAAAACATTCATGTATGCTCCATAAAAGGAGGAATAGAAATTTAAAATTGAACATCCAATATCGGATAGTGCTGATTTTAATCCATATTTTAAAATAAAATCAATAAATTTAATTCCTTCAAGAGATTTTTCCATTAAAGTAAATGGAACACTTATTGCTTCTCTTAATGCATTTTCTAAATTTTTCTTTTCCCTTAATGCCTTCAAATAATTTTCAAATGCCTCTTTATCTTTTTGAACAAGTAAAAGGGTTTCTTCCTTTAATTCCCTTAATCTATCAGATATTTCATATGCCTTTTCCAAAACTTTTTTATTTTTTATTTTTTCAAAGGATAAATTTAAAACCATTGATGAAAGTGCAAATGCAAGTGAAGAAGCAAGTGCAGATACAGAACCACCTCCTGGTGAAGGAGTTTCCCTTGAAATTTCATCAACAAATTCTGTCAATTTTTGATTTAAAAATTTTGAAGTGAATATTTCTGGGAGAAGTATTACTTTTTTTTCAATTTCAAATTCACCGACATCTCTTAAACCAAGTGATTGAATTGCAGTTTCAAGAATATCTTTTGATGGAATTCCAAAAGATTTATTTTGTTTTCTTAAATAATATTTTCCTGCCTCACAAAGTGCATCATAAGGAACAAGTCCAACTATTTCACTCCCTGTTACAGAAATTCCTCTTTCTTCTGCAAGTTTTTTGACTTCTTCATAAACAATATGTAGAGGTGTTACTCTATAATTTGTTAAATTTATACTCACTTGAACTCTATCGTATTCAGGTATTTTCCATCCTATTGCCTTACATTCTTTAAATTTACCGGGTTTTTTAACGGGCTTTCCAATTATATCATCAATTTCTATATCATGCATTTTTAAAAGTTCTATTAAATCATATCCATGCTTTTCCTTACAATGTTTTAAAATCTCTTCAAAATTCTTTCCAACAAATTCACAATTTCCACATGGAAATTCACCCTCCCTATATCTTATTATTTCACCTCTATAATAAAAGGGCTTTATATCCCCTTTTCTTGCACTTCTTCCCTTTTCTCTAATTTCAAAAGCAATGTCATTTGCATATTTTACTTCCCTTGTATTTAAATTTATATTATAAGCAATTAAAATATCTCTTACTCCAATAACTATTGCACCTGCTTTTGGATTGAATTCACATGGACCGTAATCTGGTTTCCATCTTTCATCCTTTAATTTTAAAGGAAGACCTTCATATTCTCCTTCCCTTATTTTTGATAATTCTTTCCTTTCAGGTAATTTTGCTGCTTTACCATATAAATAAACAGGAATTTTTAATTCATCACCAACTTTTTTTGCAACTTCATTTGCAATTTCTATGCATTCTTCATAACTTACATTTTTTAAAGGAACAAATGGAACAACATCAACTGCTCCAATTCTTGGGTGAGCACCTTTATGTTTCCTCATATCTATTAACTCAATTCCCTTTTTAATTCCTAAAAATGCTGCCTCCTTAATATTTTCAGGAGGACCTATAAATGTTATAACTGTTCTGTTTGTTTCATATCCTGAATATACATCAAGAACTTCTATGTTTTCGACCGATTTTATTACTTCAACAATTTCTTCAATCACTTTTTTGTTTCTTCCTTCTGAAAAATTTGGAACACATTCAACAATTTTCATGTTTAGTCCTCCTCATAAATTGCACAAAATCTTGGATTCTCCCACAATTTCACCCTTTTTAAATTTGGAAATCTTTCTTTTACTTTATAATATATCCATTTTGCAAAATTTTCAGTTGATGTTATGAATTCAAATTCTTCATTCAAATTTTTACCTTCTGGTAATATCTCTTTTAAATAATTTTCTACTTCAAAAAAATCAATTCCATAACCTTCCTCATTCAATTCCTTACATTCTATCTCAACTTCACAAACAAATTTGTGTAAATGGTTCTTCTCTTTTTTCCCTTTATAAAATGGAAGAAAATGACTCGCACTAAATTTCCTCTTTACCCTAATTATCCACATTTATAAATATCCCTTTTTCTTTCTGAAAAATATTTCAATTCCAAAAAATAGAGTTATAAAGATATAGGATAAAAGAGTTTTTCTCAAATCAAATCCATATTTTTTTTCAAAAAATTTTTTCCCTTTAAATTCAAATTCCCTTTTAACTTCTTTCCCTCCTGTTTTTTTTGCAAGATAAGATAAATATTCCCTATCAACTCCTTCCTTTATTTCTTTTTCAAACACCTTTAAATTCCCATTAATTTTATTTTCAAATTCCCTCCTTTTTACAATTATTTCAAAATTATAATCCCCTCTTTTTAAAATAATTCCAGGTGAAGAATAAATTCCATTCCCTTCATAAATCATTGGATACATTTTTTTATCAATTTTTAAATTTAAATTTGCATCAAAACACGGTTTTAAAAGAGGAGTTAATAAAAGGCATTTTATATAAAATTCTTTATCTTCTACAATATTTTCAGGCAATATTAAATTGAATATTTCAGGATTTTTTAATTCTCCTTCTTTAAATATTTCACTTAAAATTGTATCAATTATTTCCTTTTCACTTTTAAAAAGTATTTCAAAAAGATTTGTAAAAATTACATGTGTTTCTCTATCATTTTCTAAAACAACAGGAATTTCTTTTGAATCCCCTTTAAAAATAATTTTCTCCTTTCCTTTTATCTTTTTAGAAAATAATTTTAAATTTTCAGAAATTTCAATCATAAAATTTTTTCCCTCTAAAATTCCTTTGCCTTTTATTTCTTCTGATTCCATCCCTTCATAAAAATAAAATATTTTTTTTGAAGAAATTAATTTTTTATAATCCTTTGTTAAAACAGGAGAAACTATTATAAGCCAATCAGTTTTTTCTGGTAAATTTTCTTTTTCAACTTTTTCATTTATTTTTAAAATTTTATCTTCACTAACTTTTACAAAAATCTCAATATCTTCCCTTATTTTTCTTTTTATGAAATCCCTTAAAATTTTTAAAACTGGCAATGGTTTTTCACATATTATAAGGATTTCAGGACTTTTTTTAAAAACCATAATTTCAAATTCTTTTTCTTCCCTTTCCCCATTTTTTAAAATACAAACTTTAATATTTTTCTTCCCTTCTTTTTTAAAGGAAAATTTAAAATCAAAATAATTTTCTCCTTTTTCTATTTCAATTTCTTTTTTTAAACTTCTTTCATCGGTTTTTATTTCTATTTCACCTTTACCTTTTTGGGTTGAATCAAAATATATCTCTATTAAAAATTCTTCATTTTTTGAAACAAATTTTGGAAGATTTACTTTTAATTTCTTTTTAATATCTAAATCTGGAAATGTATAAACATTAATAGGAGTATTTATGTTTTCAAGAAAATTTTTTATTTTTTCACTAAAATTTCCATCAGAGATAAGGAGTATTTCTGAAAAATTTTTGTTTTTTAAAAAATTTATTATTTTTTCTTCTTCATCATCCTTAAATTCAATTATTTTATAATTTCCTTTAATTTTTTTTATAAAATTTTCGCCTTCCTCTATTTTTTTTCCATAATTCATATTAAAACTTTTATCAAACAAAATAATATTTTCACCCATTTTTTTAAAACTTATTTCATAAAAAGGGTTAAATATTAAAATTAAAAAAGAGGATATCCATATTGTTCTTAAAAAAAATAAGAGAAGATTGAAATTTTTAAAATAAGTTATAAAAGATAAAATTGTTCCAAAAATGAGAATAAAAAATATTTTCAAAACCTGTATGAAATATCTATTCTATGAATGTCTCCAAAAATTCCAAAAGGTGTATATGAATAAAAAAGATAAACTTTTTTTATATCAATTCCAATTCCTCCAGAAATTCCTGATAAAATATCTCTTATACTTTCACCAATTCCAACATCCCTATTATAAGTTGTGTAAGATATTCCTACTCTTAAATTTTTTCCCCATCTATAAAAATAAGAGATTTCAGCATCTAAACCTTCTTTAAGGGTATAAAATAAAGAGATTCCTACTTCAAAAGTTTTAAATTTTAATCCACCTGCATAAACAAATCTTAATGGGAATTCTGCTCTTTTTTTATAAAAGGGCTTTATTTCAAATCCCAAATTTTTTATAATAAAAGAATTTCTGAATAAACCATCTTTTATTTCCCTTTCATAAAAATTCCATCCAATTGAAAACATTTCTCCGATTGATGAGTAATTTTCAATTACATTATAAAGTATTTCAAAACCACCACCAATTTTGTATTTATTTGAAATTGGGAAATAAAGACCGAGTGAAATGTTTTCTCCACTGTATTCACCAATTTTGTATCCAAAAGAATCTGTTTTTGTAAATTTGCCAAGATAAAGAAAACGAATCCCAATCGTAAGAAAGGGATTTTCTTCTTTAAAAATTGGAAAACTTATATATCCTTGATGCATATCAATTAAATAATTTCCATATCCTGTTTCAAATACCTTTTCTATTTCCAAAATTGATGCAGGATTTACAAAGAGAGCAGAACCTGATTTTCCAAATAAACCAAAAAGATTTAAAACTGCGCTTTCCTTTGAGGAAAATGGAATCTTTAAATAATCATAAGTTCCTGCAAAAGCATAAAAAGGTAAAAATGTTAAAATTATCTTTTTCATTTTTAAATTATAAAAAAAATTTTTGAAAAAATTCAATTAAGTTTGAAAATTTTAATAAAAATATTTTAAAATTAAAAACAAAAAAGGAAATAAAAATGAAAACAGTCGGTGAACATTATATAGTTGAAGCATCTGGTTGTAATCCTGAAATAATAGGTGATATTGAAAGGGTTCAGCATATTCTTGTAAAAGCAGCAGAAAAAGCAAATGTTAAAATCTGGGCTGTTTCCTTTCACAGATTTCCTCCAAATGGTGTTTCAGGTGTAATAGTGATTTCTGAATCTCATCTTTCAATTCATACATGGCCTGAATATAAATATGCAGCCCTTGATATATACACATGTGGTGAACATTCAAGACCTGAAGAGGCAGTCAATTATATTCTTGAAGAATTTGAAGCAACTTCTGTTCATATTTCTGAAATAACAAGGGGAATAGATGAAGGAGACCAGGTATATTATCATTCTGTTATAACATGGGAAGAAGAATTTGATGTTTCTCAGAAGAAATTAAAGATGGAAAGCATATTAAAGGAATTAAAATGGATCAAAGAAAAAGAACCTGATAAAATTTTTGAAAAAACTGTAGATTTGCTTTACGAAAATTTTAAACATTATGATTGGGTAGGAATATATTTTTTAAAAGGTAAAGAACTTTTATTAGGACCATGGAGAGGGGAAAAGGAAACAGAACATAAAAAGATTCCAATAGGTAAAGGATTATGTTCCGCTGCAGTTCTTGAAAAAAATACAATAATAGTTAGTGATGTTAAAAAGGATCCAAGATATTTACCATGTTTTGAAGAAACAAAATCAGAAATAGTTGTTCCAATAATAAAAAATGGAGAAGTTAAAGGTGAGATTGATATTGATTCAGAAACACCTTCTGCGTTTACAACAAGTGATAAGGAATTTTTAGAAAAAGTTGCTGATATTTTAAAGGAGGTTTTATAAAATGAATATTTTTAAATTTTCTTCCATTTTCTTCTTTTCCATTATTTTTTGCAGTGAAAGACCGAAACTTCAAAAGGCTCCTGATTTTACTTTAAAAACAATTTATGAAGATGAATTTCATTTATACGATTACATTGGAAATGTCATAATTATAGATTTTTGGGATACATGGTGTCCTCCATGTAGAGCTGAAATTCCACATTTCATAGAACTTTATGAAAAATATAGAGATAAAGGTCTTTTAATAATTGGTATTGCCTTTGGGAGGGAAGGAATTGAAAAGGTTAAATCATTTGTAAACGATGAGGGAATAAATTATCCAGTTTTAATTGCAAATTCAGAAGTTGTTAAAGATTATGGAGGAATAACTGCAATTCCAACAACCTTTATAATTAATAAAAATGGTGAAATTTTTGAAAAAATTATAGGATACAGAGATAAGGAATTTTTTGAAGAAAAAATTAAAAATTTATTAAAATGAGTGACATAAAAATTTTGTCAGGGCTTGCCTCTTGGAAATTGAAGGAAGATATTTGTGAGAATCTTGGTATACAACCAGCAGACCTTGAAGTTTCAAGATTTAAAGATGGGGAAATAAAAATTCAAATAAAGGAAAATATAAGGGGATGTGATGTATTTATAGTTCAGAGCACTCATCCACCAGCAGAAAACCTTCTTGAACTCCTTCTTTTAATAGATGCTGCAAAAAGGGCTTCTGCAAAAAGGATAACAGCGATAATTCCCTATTTTGGTTATGCAAGGCAGGATAGAAAAGATAGACCAAGGGTTCCTATTTCTGCAAAACTTGTAGCAAATTTAATTCAAGTCGCAGGTGCTGATAGGGTTGTTACAATTGATCTTCATTCAGATCAAATTCAGGGATTTTTTGATATTCCTGTTGATAACATTTATGCTTTTCCTGTATTTAAAGAATATCTTGGTCCACTTGACCCAAAAATTTTTTCAATTGTTTCTCCTGATGTTGGTGGAACAAATAGGGCAACTGCTTTTGCAAAAAGAATAGGGGATTTACCAATTGCTATTGCTGATAAAAGAAGACCTGCACCAAATATGTCAGAAGTGGTTCATATAATAGGGAATGTTGAAAATAAAAATGTTATAATAGTTGATGATATAATAGATACTGGTGGAACAATATTTTTTGCTTCTCAAAAATTGAAGGAAATGGGTGCAAAAAATATATGGGTTTGTGCAACCCATCCCCTTTTATCTTCTGATGCGGTCAATGTTCTTCAAAATGCACCAATTGATAGAATAATAGTAACTGATACAATACCAATTCCTGAACACAAAAGAATAAAAAAGATTGAAATTTTAACTGTTTCAAACTTAATTGCAGAAGCAATTTTAAGAATTCATGAAGAAAAAAGTATTAGTGCTTTATTTATTTAAGGAGAAAATTTATGAAAACATATAAACTTTATGGTGAAATAAGAGAAAAAATAGGAACAAATGAAGCAAGAAGGTTAAGAAAAAAAGGATTTATAACAGGTGAAATGTATGGTGCAGGTGAAAAAAATATTCATATAAAGATACCACTCAAGGACTTCCAGAAATTTCTGAAAGATGTTAAAGGCGAAATTGTTTTGATTGATCTTGAAATAAATAATAAAAATTATAAGTGTATTTTAAAAGAGCTTCAAAGGGACATAATTAAGGGGCATCCAATACATGCAGATTTTCAGATTTTGCATGAAAAAGAAAAAATTACTGTTTCTGTCCCATTAATCCTTTCTGGAACACCAGAAGGTGTTAAATTGGGAGGTGTTCTTGAACAATTAAAAAGGGAAATAAAAATAAGGGCAATCCCTTCAAAATTGCCAGGACATCTTGAAGCTCCTGTAAGTAAGTTAAAAATAGGTGAATCTTTACATGTAAGAGATTTAAAACCACCTGAAGAAGTTGAAATTGTTGATTCCCCAGAAGAACCAATATGCACTATCCTTGCACCCAAGAAAGTGGAAGAGGTAAAACCAGTAGAAGAAAAAATAGAAGAAGCTCCAAAAGAAGAGAAAAAAGAAGAGGAGGAATGAAATTTTTTATAATTGGGCTTGGAAATCCAGGTAAAATTTATGAGTTTACAAGACATAATGTAGGTAAATTGTTTGTCCTTTATCTTGGTGAAAATAAAGGCTTTTTTGAAGGAGAAGGCAATTTTTTTTATAAAGAAATGGATTATGGTTTTCTTATAATTCCAACCCTTTACATGAATGAAAGTGGGATTGTTTTTGAGGATTTAAAAAAAAATTTATGATAAAATCTTCTGAAATTTTAGTGGTTCATGATGATGCAGACCTTCCTTTTGGAAGGGTGAAGTTAAAATTTGGTGGAGGTGGAGGAGGGCATAGGGGAATTTCTTCAATTATATATTATTTAAAAAGTGAAGAATTTTTAAGATTAAAAATAGGGATAGGTAAAGAGAAACCATTAAGGGAATATGTTCTTTCAGAATTTAAAGAAGAGGAGAAAAAATATTTATTTGATGAACTTTTTCCATTTTTAAAAAGGGGAATTGAAATTTTATGTAAGGAAGGTATAAAAAATGCGATGAATTTTATAAATAGTTTTAAAAAGGAGGTTAAATGAATAACCTTTTAATCTTTATAACAGTTTTAATAGGAATTTGTGCAATCATTTATTCTTTTATTGTTTCAAGGTATGTGTTAAAACAAAATCCGGGAACAGAAGAAATGGTTAAAATTTCAGATGCTATTCATGAAGGAGCAATGGCATTTTTGAAAAGAGAATTTATTACAATTTCCTTCTTTATAATTTTTGTCATAATATTACTTTTCCTTTCACTTTTAACAAAATCGTTAAAATTTGCAATTGCAACATGTTTTTCATATTTAGTTGGAGCATCATTTTCGCTTGCTTCTGCATGGTTTGGTATGAAAATATCAACAAGAGCAAATACAAGAACTGCTGAAGCTGCAAAAAAAGGATTTAATCCCGCTCTTTCCCTTTCATTTTTCGGTGGTTCAGTTATGGGAATAATGATTACAGGTCTTGGTGTTCTTGGAATTTCTGTTCTTTTTCTTTTATTTTCAAATCTTTCAAAAGAAATAACACTAATATTAAGGGCTGCAAAGGCAGCGAGTGTGCTTGCAGGTTTTTCAATGGGTGCATCATCAGTTGCTCTTTTTGCAAGGGTTGGAGGTGGTATATATACAAAAGCTGCTGATGTTGGAGCAGACCTTGTTGGAAAAGTTGAAGCAGGAATTCCTGAAGATGACCCAAGAAATCCAGCAGTTATTGCTGATAATGTTGGTGACAATGTTGGTGATGTTGCAGGAATGGGAGCAGACCTTTATGAATCATTTGTTGGTTCAATCATTTCAGGATTGGTAATTGCAGGAAGTTTACAAAGTGAAAAGGGAATGGTTCTTTCAATATTTGTTGCAGGACTTGGTATAATTTCTTCTGTTCTTGGTATATTTTTAATAAAGGGTGCAAAAGGTGAGCCTTCAAAGGCGCTTTTGAATTCAGTTCTTTTTTCTGCACTTTTATTTGCAATTTCTTCTTTTCTTACGGTTTATTTTTTATATAATGGAGACATAAGATATTTCTGCCCTATATTTTCAGGTATTCTTGTAGGTGTTTTAATTGGAATATTCACTGAATATTATACAATAAATAAGAAGTTTTTAAAAGAAGTTGCAGGTGCTTCAACAACAGGTGTTGCAACAAATATTTTAACAGGAATATCAATAGGAATGGCAAGTAGTGTTATTCCTGTTATTCTTATAGGTATTGCAATAATAATATCATATATTTCAGCACAATTTTTTGGTATTGCCCTTGCAGGAATTGGCATGCTTGGTATTTCAGGAATAACAATTTCAGTTGATGCTTATGGACCAATTGCAGATAATGCTGGTGGAATAGCAGAAATGGCTCATCTTGGTGAAAATATAAGAAAAATAACAGATTCTTTGGATGCTGCTGGAAATACGACTGCTGCAATAGGTAAGGGATTTGCAATAGGTTCAGCAGCACTCACTGCATTAGCACTTTTTTCTGCATATGCACAGAGCTTAAAAACTGTTGGTATAGAAATAAATTTAAATATTTTAGACCCAAAAGTTACAGCAGGTCTTTTTATAGGTGGAGTTATTCCATTTTTCTTTTCATCAAGAACAATAAGAGCAGTTGGAAGAACTGCAAAGCTTGTTGTTGAGGAAGTAAGGAGACAATTTAGGGAGATAGAAGGGCTTATGGAAGGTAGAGCAAGACCACAATATGCAAGATGCGTTGATATAACTACAAAAGGTGCCTTAAAAAATATGATAATTCCTGGTCTAACTGCTTTTATAGCACCACTTTTTATAGGAATATTACTTGGACCAAATGCACTTGGAGGATTAATTGCAGGTTCTCTTATAACAGGACTTCCTCTTGCACTTTTTATGGCAAATTCAGGTGCATTGTGGGACAATTCAAAAAAATGGATTGAAGCAGGAAATCTCGGAGGAAAAGGTTCAAAAGAACATAAGGCATCAGTTGAAGGTGATACTGTTGGAGACCCCTTTAAAGATACTGCAGGTCCATCCTTAAATATACTTTTGAAACTTATGGCAATTGTCTCTCTTGTATTTTCACCAATTATAGTTTATTTAAATAGTTTTATAAGGTTTTGATGAAATTAAAAACAAAAGACCTTTTAGGGATAAAAGATTTAAATAGAGAGGATATTGAAATCATCTTTGAAGTTGCCTCTTCTTTTAAAGAAGTTCTTAAAAGACCAATACCAAAAGTTCCTTCTTTAAGGGGTAAAACTGTGTGTAATTTATTTTTTGAACCTTCAACAAGAACAAGGTCATCTTTTGAACTTGCCGAAAAAAGGCTTTCTGCTGATACTTTAAACTTTTCAGCAAGCACTTCTTCAATCACAAAAGGAGAAACAACGCTTGATACTCTTAAAAATATTGCAGCAATGAGAGTTGATGCATTTGTTATAAGGCATTCTTTTTCAGGAGCAGCACATTTCCTTGCAAAACACACACCTGCTTCTGTAATAAATGCAGGAGATGGAATAAATGAGCATCCAACACAAGCACTTCTTGATATTTATACAATTAAGGAAAAAAAAGGTAAAACAGAAGGTTTAAAAGCACTAATTGTAGGAGATATATTGCATTCAAGAGTAGCAAGGTCAAACATATTTGGAATGCTTAAAATGGGGATGGAAGTTATACTTTGTGGTCCTCCGACACTTTTACCAAGAGAATTTGAATCAATTGGATGTAAAATTTGTTATAAAATTGATGAAGTTTTAAAGGAAGCAGATGTTATAATGGCTTTAAGAGTTCAAAAAGAAAGAGGTGGGGAATCAGGTATTCCATCTTTTAGAGAGTATAGAAAATTGTATGGAATTACAAGTGAAAGATTAAAAAATGTGAAAGAAGATGTTTTAATAATGCATCCGGGACCCGTAAACTGGGGAGTTGAAATGGATTATGATGTTTTAGATTTGAAAAACAATCTGATTTTAGAACAGGTTGAAAATGGTGTTGCTATAAGAATGGCTGTTTTATATCTTTTAATAGGTCCTGGAAAAGAGGAAGAAATTTAATTAAAGAGTAGGTGGTATTGAAAGAACAGGTATTTCACTTTCTCTTATAATTCTTTCTGTTACAGAACCAAACAATGCTTTTTCAATTCCACCCCTTCCATGAGTTGTCATTATTACGAAATCTCCTTCCAAATCCTTTTGAACCTTTAATATTCCACTTGCAGCATCAGGTGCCTTTTCAACAATTATTTCTTCATCTTTTTCTATTTCCTCTTCCATCTTCTTTTTTATTTCCTCTTCCATCTTCTTTGCACTTTCCCATTTTGACATACTTTCAAGTATTACAAGAATATGTAAAAAATATATTTTTGAATTGAATTTCTTTTTAAAAAATCTTGCATATGGTATTGCATTAAAGGAAATTTTTGATAAATCAAGAGGAACAATTATTTTTTTAAATTCTCTTTCAATCTTTTTCCTTATAGTAAGGACAGGAAATTTTTTACCTTCTATTACTCTCCATGTATTAGAACCTATAAAAAATTTCTCTATTCCATAACCTTCACAAGCCCCCATCATTATCAAGTCCGGTTTAATTTCATCTGCAAATTGGAGTATTTCTGAAAATGCCTTCCCATACCTTACTACCCCATAAGCATTTATTCCTTCAGATTTAACTTTATCAAGAATTTCTTTAAGCATTTCTTCTCTTTTTTTCCTTTCTTCTTCAAGCAATTTTTCAATTTTTTCTTCATATCCAAGAACTTTAAGGATTGGGGGTTCAATTTTTTCAATTGCATTTAAAAAATATAAATCGGCATTAAATTTATTTGCAAAGAAAAGGGAGGAAGAAATTAAAACTTCTCGTTCCCTTTCAAGTTCCAAAGGACATAAAATTTTTTCTATTTTCATAAATTTTCTCCCTTAGTTAAAGGTTTTGAAACAAGAAAATAAATTAAAAATAAAATTAAAAAGGAGCAAACAAGAAATGTTCTATTTGATGTAAAATAAGAAATTATTGCACAAAAAATTGGAACCATTGATAAAAATGCTATTCTTTTTGAAAGAAATACTAATGAAAGGAATAAAAAAATAAACCATATACCTAAAAAAATTATTGTTTCTCTCATTTTTCCTCCTTTTTTATTTCTATATTGTAATTTATTTTTGTTTTTGGTTTCAAATTGTTAGAAACAGAACAATATTTTTCAAGAGAAAGAAGAACAGCCCTTTGGGCTTTTTCAATATCAACATTTTCCCCTTTTATTATATAATTCAAATTTATTTCTTCAAAATATTTTGGATGTTCTTCCCTTCTTTTCCCTTCAACCTCTATTTCAATTTCATCATATTTTACATTCATCTTTTTTAAAATTGAAATCACATCCATCAATGTGCAACCACCAAGCGCAATAAGTAAATATTCCATTGGAGAAGGTGCTGATTCATATCCACCAACATCCCTTTTTGTATCAATAACTACACTATGACCTGAAAATGATTCCCCAACAAGTTTTAATCCTTCAACTTTTTTAACCCTTACTTTCATCACTTGCAAAAAGTTCAAGATTAAAGGTTTTTTCCATAATTTCTCTTATTTCAGATTTTTTAATTTCTTCTTTTTTCAAAATAACCTTGAATTTAAAATTTTCTCCATAAATTTCTTTTATTTTTTCTTCTAATATTTTCTTTTTTATTTCAAAAATTTCATATAAATTTCCTCCAATTTCTATTGAAATTTCATTTTCCTTTATTTCCGGTTTAATTCCTTTTAAAGTAAGATAAAGAACCCCATTTATTTCTTTAATTTTTTCAACAAATATTTCCCATTTGTCCTTTTCCTCTTCTTTTTTCTCTATTTTTTCACAAACATATTCTTCTTTTAAAGAAACCCCTTTAACTATTTTTTCAACATCAAAACTTCTTGGCAAATAACACATTTTTGAAATTAAAAATTCAATATAAATTCTTGGATTTGAAACCCATCTTAAAACACTTTCTGCATCTAAAAGTATTTTTATCATCCTTATTATATCAATTTCCTTTAAATTTGAAGGAAAACTTTTCCCCTCTAAAATATGCTCCTTTAAAAAATTGTTTAAATATTCCTCAAAACCTTTAACAAAGTTTATTTCCTGTATCCCCATCTCAAAAACTTTATTAACATATGAAAGAGCTTTTGAAAAATTACCCTTTACTATTTCATTCCATATGTCCCTATATATTTCTTCTTCAACATATCCTATTATTTCATTAACATCTTTTAAAGTTACGATTTCAGGATTATATATGTATGCTTTTTCTAAAAGTGTTATTGCATCCCTTAAGCTTCCTTCACATGCTTCTGCAATTCTTTCAAGAGCCCTATCTTCAATATTTATCTTTTCTATTTTTGCAATTTCTTTTAACCTTTTTACTATCTCTTCTTTTTTAATAGGTGTTAGTTCAAAGGAAAGTGTTCTTGATATTATTGTATCTGGGACCCTTTGTTTTTCAGTTGTTGCAAATATAAATACAACATTTTGTGGTGGTTCTTCAAGGGTTTTTAAAAGTGCATTGAAGGCTTCAGAGGTTAGCATATGAACCTCATCAATTATTACAACCTTATACCTTGATTTTACAGGAACAAGTTTAACATTTTCTCTTAAAATTCTTATTTCATCTATACCTCTATTTGAAGCACCATCTATTTCAAGGACATCCATATTTTTACCTTCAGAAATTGAAATGCAATTTTCACATAAATTACAAGGCTCTGGAGTTATACCTTTTTCACAATTTAATGATTTTGCAACAATTCTTGCAAGTGTTGTTTTACCAGTCCCTCTTTGTCCTGAAAAAAGAAGGGCAGTTATATCGTTTCCTATTTTACGAGTTTCAATTGCATTTTTTAAAACCCTTGTTACTATATTTTGACCAACAACTTCTGAAAAATTCTTTGGTCTATATTTTCTTGCTAAATTCATATTAATTTTTTAACCTCATCAAAAATTTCCTTCAATCTTTTCTCCTCCCTAAATTCACCTATAATTCTTATTATTGGTTCTGTATTTGATTTCCTTATATGTAAAAATCCATCATCAAAATTAAATAAAATACCATCTTCCTCAACAATTTCTTTTGCCTTAAATTTATCAATAAATTTTTTAAAATTAATTTTTTTATAAGGAATTTTGATTTTTCTCATATAAAAATTTGGAACGAGTTTTTTGAATTCCCTTGAATCCCCAACTTCCTTTAATAAACAAAGAATACCTGCAATTCCAATAAGCGAATCCCTCGTAAAATTTATATTTCTATATATAACCCCCCCATTACCTTCTCCACCGAGAATACTATTTTCTTCCTTCATCTTTTCAACAACAAATGATTCCCCAACTTTTGTTCTTTTAACCTGAGCTCCAAACCTTTTTGCAATTTCATCAACCATTTTTGAAGTTGAATAATTTGTAATTACAGGTCTTTTCTCTTTTATTTTTGAAAGCATATAATTTATAAAAAGTGGCAATGTATATTCTTCTGATAAAATTTCGCCTCCTTTTAAAACAATTACAACCCTATCACCATCTGCATCAGTTGCAAATCCAATATCAAGATTTTCATTAATAACAAGTTGTTTTAATGAATTCAAATTTTCCTTTGTTGGTTCAGGTTCCCTTTCAAATTCCCCAAATTTGTCGCAATTTATTTTAAAAACTTGGGAACCAAATCTTTCACATAATAATGGAACTGCTAATGAAGCAGCCCCATTTGCACCATCTATTCCAACCCTAAATTTTTTTTCGCCTTTAAAAATTTCATCCTCAATTATTCTTTCAATATGTTTTTCAATATATTCTTCCCTTAATAATTTTTTAATTTCTTCACTTCTTTTATAGATAGGTCTTTTATTTAATTTTTCCTTCAAAATTTCTATTCCTCTTTCATTTAAAAATGTTCCATCATTTCCAACGAATTTTAATGCATTCCATTCAGGTGGATTGTGACTTGCAGTTATTCCTATTCCTCCATTTGCTCTTTTTTTGTGAACAGCAAAAAGAATTGTTGGTGTTGGAACAATTCCAATATCAACAACATTGCATCCAACTGATAAAAGTCCTGAAATTACAGAAAATTTTATCATTTCACTTGATTTTCTTGTATCCTGCCCAATAACTATTTCTCCATTCCCCATTAAATTTCCAAAATGAGCACTTATTTTAAGAACAATTTCAGGCGTAAAACTTTCTCCAACTATTCCTCTTAATCCAGAAATTGTGAAAAAAAGATTTTTCAAATTTTTATTTTAAGCCGGGGACAGGACTTGAACCTGCAACCTGCCACTTACGAAGCGGCTGCTCTAACCTTTGAGCTACCCCGGCTATATAAAGAAATGCCGGGGCCCGGAATCGAACCGGGGACACCTGGATTTTCAGTCCAGTGCTCTACCGACTGAGCTACCCCGGCAAATTTTAATACATTTATTATAAAGATAAAAAGCTTAAAACTTCAAATCAATTTTATTGCAAAATAATAAATTTTTTGAAATCCTTTTTGTTAATTTTTATAAAATAAATTCCTCCTTTTAAATTTTTAAAGGGCATTCCTTTATCCTTAACAAGAATTTCGTTTATTTTTCTTCCTGATGCATTGTAAATTTCAATTTTTAAGGGCTCTTTTGTTTTTAAAATGTATGAAGAATTTAAAATTGTTGGGAAATTTAACGAAATTCTTTTATAATTTTTTTCCGAAATTGATAAAATTTTCCAATGAATATCTTCATCAGGTCCTGATGGATGATAAGGGTCACTTATTTCTGAACCTGCATAATAAGCAGTTAATGCATAATCAATTGTTTGTCTTAATCCCCTTATCCAGTTTCTTCCATAAATTGAATCATAACCACCATTTAATTCCTGTCCAACTGCTGCAACAAATACAAATTTTAATGTTTCTCCATCAGCAACATTAAAAGGACCAGAAGAAATTAGAAATCCATAGTCAAATACAGAAGAAGGTAAATAATCAAATCTACCTGTTTCTCCCGCCATGATTTTATAAAACTCTTCATCTGTAGGGGGGTTTTGTTCCCAATTCCATGATTTATGGCTCCATACCCTTGGTATTCTACAAGTATCACCGTAAGCGTCAATCCAGATACTATCAGCAGGTGAAGGGGGAGAATATAAAAGTGCAACACCAACATATCCTGCTGAATATCCATTTTCTCCTTTATCATTTCCAGGAGTTGCTGGATTATCATCATCCCACATATAACTTAAATTTCTTGGTAAAATTAAAGTATCTCCATGAATTGTATGTTCAAGAGAATCATTTCCATAAACAATATATTGGTCATAAATTCCATCAGGAATATTTAAAAATGTATCAGGTAGGAGTGTTATTGAATCATAAGGATAACCAAGTGTATCCCATTCACCAGCAACATATCCATCAAAAAATACTAAGTCATCTATATAAGGTTCGGTTGGATCAGCATAAGAAACATCGCAGTCATAATAAAGACCAAGAAATAGATTGTTTAAGGTGTCTCCAACATTTGGAATATCACATTGATTTTTATTCCATATAACAAAGAATTCATAAGCAATAAAATCGTTCCATGGCTCATATGACCATGTATATGATTTACATATAACAGTTACTCCAAGACGCCTTCCTGCTCCATTGTGGAAATTTGTTAATGAATCATGCCATGAAACAATAATATCTTCTTCTGATGTTCCGGGACCCTGATAAATCAATTTCCCATTTCCCCATTCTGGCAGAGCATAATCATTTCTTGTAACATATGCTGTATTATTTTCCTTAACTCCAATTACAAATGAAGCACGAGATAAATAATCATTTTTTAAAGGATGTGGACCTGGCCATCTAAGACCATATAAATTTTGGCTTCCATAACTACCACCCAATTCTGCTGAAGGCGAAATCCAGTTCCATACCTCTGCCTTTGTTTGAGGAATTTGCATTATTTGAAATATAATCAAAAGTTTAACCATAAACACCTCTTAGGTTAAAAATACATTATAATGTTTAAAATTATATTTTAAAAAATGAAAAGGGAGAGGAAAACGCCATGACACCTGGGCAAAATGGCCCACAAAGGAGCCTGTTTTCCCTCCCTTTTGTCCCATAT